>ENA-UOTX01000530-UOTX01000530.1-compost-metagenome-genome-assembly--contig:-NODE-530-length-39156-cov-16.297065_pt1 | contig 39156 bp, 37 predicted proteins | sample MGYA00238143_ERZ746982 | MGnify/ENA primary metagenome ERZ746982 (study PRJEB28758, sample SAMN06268862) | compost metagenome | isolation source: single cell | place: USA: California, Emeryville, Joint... | reverse complement strand
ACATTACAAAACGACTCAGAAAAATTTCCTGAGAGGGAAAAAACTTCTAGCCAAAGAAAAAATTCCATTTCAAAGATAAAATTCCATTTCAAAGATGATCATTCAAAGTTCAGTCAACCTTGCCGCGAAAATGAACGCGATTAAATTCAATTCAATCATTCCTATGGAAGGCATCCGAAGGAGATATAGATTCGAGCCAAATATTATGGTAATAACTACTCTTCTACTCTATCACTTCCTAATCGCTCTATCTCATTCACGTATTCGTAACAGGCTTTGGGAACGTCCGTGCGGTTCGCTTGATCTCGAACCCGAGTAAACGATTCGCTGTCAAAACAATCTCTTAAGAGTTACTGGGCGATCAAACGCTTCTCATCATGAGAGAAGTCGATATTTTCATTCAGCTCGACCATCCGAATATCGTAAAGTTCTTAGAGTACTATCAGGATGAACATTACTTCCATATCGTCATGGAATTCTGCAGTGGAGGCGAACTGCTCGCCAAAGTCGAGAAGCTTGGTCGACTTAAGGAGCCTGAAGCAAAGAAAATCATGAGGCAAGCCTTGTCGGCAGTAAGGTACATCCACGAGAAAGGAATCGTTCATAGGGATCTGAAACTCGATAATTTCCTATTCGATACTGAAGGCCCTGACGCCATTCTCAAGCTAATCGATTTCGGCCTTTCAAAGCGATATGACCCTAACCGTCAGAACCTCCGTACGGTGCTAGGGACATCGCATTATATCGCTCCAGAGGTTCTTCTAGGAAAATACACTGATAGGTGCGATGAATGGAGTCTTGGAATCATCATGTACATCATGCTTAGTGGCTACGCTCCATTTGATGGAGACTGTGATGCGCAAATACTAAAAGCTGTTGCTGATGCTCAATATTCCTTAGAGGGACCTATCTGGCGTAGGATCTCCGAAGATGCGAAAGATCTCATCTCCAAGCTCCTTGAGAAAGACATAGATGCTCGCTGGACAGCAGCTCAGGCCTTAGAGCATGACTGGTTCAAACACGACCAAGCAGCATCACAGGTATTTGACTTAAAAAGGGAGTCTGGACGACATCAGTTTGTGATGAGAAATCTTACGAAATTCCAACAGAAGAATAAATTTAAGCGCGAAGCGATAGAAGTGATGATAACGCAGCTTAATGAGGAGGAATTAAAACGGTTGAAAGACGCTTTTCAGTTCTTTGATAAGAAAGGAACGGGAGAGATAACAATTGCTGAGCTGAAGCAAGTGATGAATGAAATGGGGCTGACTCACACGAATGCGCTGTTAGAAAATATCATCAGCAACGTTCATTTCGAGAATAAGGAGAAAATTCGGTATACTGAGTTCTTAACAGCTGCGATAGATCGGAAAGCTTATGCTAATAAGGAGATGCTATGGACGGCGTTTAAGTTCTTTGATGTGGATAATAAGAATAGTGTCTCGATCGATAATATCAGAGATGTTATGGCGCGGGTAGGGAAAACGCTGTCCGAGGAAGAAGTGCAGGAGTTAATGAGGGAAATTGATTTCGCAAATGGTGGTAGAGTGACTTTTGATGAATTCTGCAAGTTTATGGTGGCAGAGGGAATTAATGAGCAGTCGATTCGGTTTACTGAAGAAGATGAAGATGATACAGAATGGCACGAAATTGGCTTGGAAAAGGAGCGTGAGATTAACGAGGTGAAGATTCAAGAAATGAAAACTCAGCCTCTATGTATTGGGAATTAAAAATGAATGACTCTCTAGATACTTCATCGCTGGAGAGAAGGACTCTTGTATTATGATGTGTTTAAACTTTCAAGCTAAAGTGCAGGTTACTTTTATTCACTCTTTTTTATATTGCTTTCTTAAATGTAAAAACTACTAATAACTCAAATTCATAATCATTAAGTGTGAGTTCTATCCGAAATTCTGCATGAGAATCAGGAAGCAGATAATTTGAAATATTTTCAATATTAGAGAATAGTATTCAAGAATTAATGTTATTTTTACCAATTTAATTCCCTTCCAGGCTCTGTTTTGAATCCTTTCCATTCCTATACTTATGAATCCATGCATTACCTCTTGATTCTAACTCATACTTCAATATTGTTGAAAGAATTAGATGATGCAAATTCTGGTCAGAAATCAATCTTTGAGCTCGATTGTGTATCAATTTCGATCTTGTGAGATCGTAATAATTATCAAACTTGGTCTTAAGAAATACTTAGGTATCGGAAGTAATCAAAAAATAAAAACGCTAAACACAGACGATCTACAAAAAATAATGGCCTCAAAAACTTTCAAAGACAAATATACCTTTGAGGAGAGACTCAAGGAAGCCAGGAAAAAAAAGGAGGAGCATCCTACACTCATCCCTGTAATCGTCGAGAAGCATGCGAGATCAAAACTCCCTGAGATGGAGAAAGCTAAGTAAATGGACGATCCTGTCCTGCTCTAACGATAAATGATAGATTTTTGGCCTCGAAAGAAATGAAATTGCAAGAATTCCAAGCGAGTATAAAGAAAAAGTTGAAGCTCGATAAGAGCGAAGCGTTATTCTTCTTCATCGCAGGGAAAAAGATAGATAGACCAGGTAATACAGGTTGCTGTGCGGTGTCAAACTAATCATGTTTCATTACAGATACTTTAATTGAAGATGTGTATACGAAAAACAAGGACAAAGATGAGTTTTTATATATCACGTACTCTGAGTTAGAAGCATTTGGGTCTTGCTAGCTTTTATTATCTACATAGTGATTAACTCGTTTCTTTACCTACAAATCCTACGCTCCTCTTTGAGATCGCAAAACTACCGAAATTGAAACTTTGGTGCAGTTTTTACCTGAAGAGACTAAATTTTCTATCATTGAGTTTATTGATCGTTTGGATACAACTTTTTGTAATGAGCTTATTTGAAATGAAAAAAAAAGAAGAAAGTGGATAAGGTGGCACCAAGAAGATATGAAATAATTTGTTAGATAATATTTTTTGGTAACTATGAATTGTTGTTTGACCAGGAATTTGCCAGATTATTGGAATGGAGCAGGTTTGAGTTTCTTGCATAAGAGCATTTTAATAGCTCGAAAGCATCTGGATCCAAAAAATAGAGTTGATTTTCCCCTCAATAGATCCGTTTGGATATTGATTGTTTGCATTCGCATCGAGAAGTGAAAATAATTTAGCTTTTATAGTCATATCATTTAGATATTATCTTGCGACATAGATTTAGATACCGAAGGAAGACTTTTAATTAATTTCCATACTTGACAGCTGCTTCACACATTCGTTCATCCTTTCTTCTTTGTTGAGAGAGATATATATCCAATCATAAATTTGTTTGATTTATTAAAAGCTCACTATTGCCTCCAAATATTCTCAAGCAATTCATAATTTTCAATCCCGAGCCTTTCCGCTTTTGAAATCATTTGTGATACTCCTCGATGCTGACGATATTCTTCACGTGCCTCGAAATATTTATCTCAGTTTAGATCAGATTCTGATCGATTACCTTCACATCGTCTTATTTCGGTGCTTAATTTCAATCTAATCAATTAGTTTATTGCAAAAAAGCTCAATCTTGTGAATGTTATCCCTATTTACCAGAAGCGCTACAGAAACCAGATTTAAAGATAAGCATACCTTCGATGAAAGACTTGCCACAGCCGGAAAAAAGAAGGCAGAGCATCCAACGCACATTCCTGTCATCATTGAAAGAAACCCAGGATCAAAACTTTCTCTGATAGAAAACTCCCAGTAAATGACCAACTCTCTTGTATTTTGTCAATGAATCAGATTTTTAATCCCAAAAGAAATGAAAAAAATCTAACTCAGAGCCAAAATAACAAAAAAGATCAAGATGGACCCACATGAAGCCTTATTCTTACTCATTGCCAATAAAATACTTGTTCGGCCAGGTAGTGCAAACGCTTTGCAATTTCAACTCATCATAATTCACTAAGACGCCTCAATAGAAGAAGTTTATCTGAAAAACAAAGACGAAGATGAATTTTTATATATCACATACTCTGTGCTCGAAGAGTTTGGATCTGACTAACCCTATTTGCCTATCCTGTATTCAATTCGTGAGTTTTATCTGCCAAATTGTACAATTTTGTTTTGTGAGTCTAAGAAATTCGAAAGTTATGATAATGAAGTAATTAACATGTAAAAACCTAAATAGCTCACTATCTGTGCATTTCCCGGTGAAAGAAAGGTGAATTATTTGAAACTTGAGAAGGTGTTGCTTATCTAGTTGAATCGAGAAAAGTGTGAGAGAAATTTTGATATAAATTTACCAGCTCGTTGAAATTTTGACACTTAAATATTTATTCGAAAAAGATCCATGGAAGAAAGTAATTGGAACAATCACTTTCCTCGCTAACGAAAAATTAAGATCCACTCAAAAGCCGCAGCATAAAATTCCTCCTCTACAGTGGTGCTTGTATCTTAGCAGGATATGGATTCTCGAGGCTCGCAGAGAAATTTCTACTAAAAAATCAAAATGATCTTGATGAAGAAATTGAGGCAGAAGATGAGGAGATTGATGACCTGCCCGAAATTTCCCTTCCGGGTCCTGGCCTACTTCGGACCAAATCTGTCCAAAGTGAACTCGAAGCTGTCGTCTTTATTTCTAATTTCTTTCTTGCTTAGTTAAGGAGTTCAAAATGAAGCTCAGAGAGTTAGAAGAAGGTGGCATAGAAAACATGTAATCCTCTCTCAAAGCCCTTCCTTATCATTAATCAACGTGCTTAGCTTGCTAGACGAGATCAAGTTCCTCAGATCTCCAACCTGCACTATCCTCAGAATTCCTCATTTATCTGATGACACTGTAAACTTTTCGATTCTCTGACTCTGTGAGTAAAGGTTTCTCTAGGATGAGTTTCCTATGATAGTGTCGCCGTTGCTCGGCGATTCAAAGTATCGAACCGTCTTCGGTGGTGAAGGGTTCATGCCTGTAAGCCTTATCTATATGTATTCTGACAACTGATAACATGCTTTTGTTTCTCTTAGGAAATGGCGTTCATCGCAAAGAATTCTTTTGTCATCTGTAATAATTTCTGGCGATTTTCCCTGTTTAAATAAGCTTTAGCTTCTGCAACTTTTGGCCCATTAGAGTCCATTGAATCTGCTAAAAAATTCCTGAGAGCAGGCCCAAGAAAAAACCTGTATTTCCAAAGCAGCGAAGTAAAGGCTTGTATCGTTACTTGCGGAGGCCTTTGTCCTGGTTTGAATGTTGTGATTCGGGAGCTTGTGCGTTGTCTGAGGCAGAATTATAACGTGAAAGAGGTTTACGGTATAAAGTACGGATACAAAGGCTTCTATGCATACGACTGGGAGGAGCTCACTCTTGATAAAGTCAAATCGATACATAGAGATGGAGGCACAATATTAGGTTCCTCAAGAGGAGGTTTCGATCTCGAGAAAATCCTTAGTAAAATCATGGAGAAAGGGATCAATCAGGTGAATCAATAGACTCTTTTTGCAAGCTGAATAGGGAATTTATCGAAATTGTTTTAACAATAGATTTATGCAATCGGAGGTGATGGAACTCATCGAGGAATCTACGAATTATACAAAGAAATCAAGAATCGAAAGCTTCAGATCTCTGTAGTGGGAATTCCAAAAACCATTGATAATGATATTCCATTTATTGACAAATCTTTTGGATTTGATACTGCAGTGGAAGTAGACAAGTTTTTCTACATTCGTGATAATTATACTGTAATAGGAAGCACAAAGAGCGATCGCATCCGCTGACATTGAATCGAGTGCAGCTGAGTACGGAGTTGGACTCGTTAAATTGATGGGTAGATACGCTGGATTCATTGCAATGTTCGCGAGTCTAGCCGCAAGAGATGTCAATATCTGTCTAATTCCAGAATTTCCTTTCGAGCTTGGAGGCCCAAGAGGTCTACTACAATACCTCAAAAAAAGATTAGAAGCGAAGAGGCGTTGCGTAATTGTTGTTGCTGAAGGAGCCGGTGAGTTTCAGCATTGTGTGGAGAAAATTATTAACAAATCCATCTCTATTTAGCAAGTGCAATCAGAGACATGAAAGTCGGTGGCGAGTCGAAGGATGCTTCAGGAAATATCAAATACGGCGTAAAGTTCTCTGTCTAATAGAGAGTCTTATTACTCTTACTCAAGGACGTTGGGATATTTTTGAAAGACAAGATTCTCGAGTATGCGAAGCAGGAGGGAATGGATGTCACTTTGAAATACATTGATCCAACTTATATGATCAGGACAGTACCAGCAAATGCATCTGATCGAGAAATTTGCAGGTAACTCATTGACTAATTAATACACACAACAGAGTTTTCTCTAGTGCATTAGCTCAGAACGCAGTACATGGAGCAATGGCTGGTTTCACAGGATTCACGATAGGCCACGTCCATAACAGGGGCGCTATGATCCCAATAGAGGAAATAATCAAATTCTCTCGGAATGTGGAACCAAGTGATCGCGCATGGCAAAGACTTATTGCAGGAACGGGGCAGCCATCGTTCTTAAATGAAGTTGAAGAGGATCGCGTGATCGTTGAGAATATAGCTCCTCGTACGAGAAGTGTCAGTATGACTCAAATTTAACTACTATTATATGAACAATTACTACATGTTTAATCTCCCTCCTTAGGTTAGATTCATGCTGTTAATGTATGTGTTAGGCTACCCTATTCAAAGGAAGGGACACCCATAATCACTACAAACTTAACATTTATCCAACTTAACTTTCTCAAAATGCTAAATATAATAATACAACTCTTTATGTATTAGGTAATTCAGCAATAATAATAATTGAATAGATAGATCATTATGTGAAGTACACATATGCATCAAGAAGAAACAGACCTTTACGAACGTCTATTAATTAAAACCTTTCCTCATGTAGCCAAAGAAACTTTTTTGATTGACTTAATCGTAAAATAAAATTCGATAAGTGCCTTTTTTCAGCGGTCATTTATAATTTAGACTCACACTCCGTGGCCTATCTTTTACTATCGACATATATTTATTAGAGGGATGAGGATAGCACCCTATCCTCATATTTCGCTGAGAAATCTTAAGTCCCTTTATTAAGGTTCAAAATTTGAGTCAAGTCAAGTCCAGGATCCGGGTTAGTAGCAGATTGCTGCGTGAATGAGCCAAATTGCGGATTGAATTTGAAATCTTTAGGATTGATTGCTAGTCTAGGTCCTGTCTCGACTCCTTCAGAGAAGGTCACTCGAGAGTGCGTGCCTGTAGCCTTAGTGCTCGGTTTCTTAAGCTGCAGGGTTTGAGCACGCGGGTTCTTGGTACCACTCTTCGTTGAATGCTTTTTTAATATCGCAGCTTCCAGCTGTTCAACGGGATTGGAGTCTGCTGGAAGAATCATCTTCTCTTGCCCTGCTTGAATAATTAGAAAAATGACAGGAATCATGTGTGTACCTTGGAATCCGCCGATGGAACCTCGAAGGGAGAAGCTGTCAGATTTCTCATCCTCAAATAAGAAGATACTCTTTGACCTAGAGGGCAAGTTAGATGAAATGGGACTAATTTCAGATGATATACGAGATCGAAGTCCGTGCATCTGAATGTGGGAGTGTGGAATACGAAGTCTCAAGTGCGTTGATTTCTCTGCTGCAGTCCTGGATGGATTCTTTGACCACATACGACATATCTTCATCGGAAAGTCTCTCCTGCTGCGCGAAACCAAACCGTGAGGAGGACTGCTCGTTTGATGTCAGGAGAGATTCTATGATTTTTTTATCCAGTTCATTGTCGTTACGGCCCAAAGGATTTGACTCCATAGTAGTAGTCTTAGAGAGTGCTATTGGCGCAGATTCCGAAAATTTGTCCAGCAAATTGAAGTCAGGCTCGAAAGGCCGTGGGAACTGGAATTGCAAATCATCATAATCATCGTCATCACCGCATATATTGTCAATATCAACTTCGAATTGCTCATAGCGATCAACCTCATTGATTTTGGGTCTTCTTGCCCCAGCTCCAGGTTCTGGACGGAAAAAGGCTTTTTTGGGGTCAAATTCAGCTGAGAACCCCTCTTGGAGGTTAGACTTCTCTTCATTACCAATTTTTTTCGCCTTATAGTTTTCGGTGTTTTGGATTTCCGAAACTTTATGCACCCCCACTGCCTGTGCCTTTGTCTTGTTACTTTTGTAATGCTTCACCTTATTCCCTATCGTCGAAGCGGGAGGAAGCACACTCTTAAACTTCTTTTCCTTAGCCGCCTTTATAATCTTTGCGCTGGAGCTTTTGACTGTCTTTGCAGCGATTTTTTGCAAATACTGGAACATGCTTTTGTTATTAATCTCTGTATCCTAATGTCCCAAATGCTTAAGCCCCACTTCTGAAAATCAGGCTTACCTTCACGAAGCTGTCTGTGTCAGAGCTAATCTCATGCAGGTAAAGACATTCAGAATTTAAACATTCCTGATGTTTCAAAAAGTGAGAGCAGTATCTTTTAATTTTTCAATAAGAATCTCTTGAAATTGTCGGATTGATTACTTGGTAGTCCCAAATGAAGCGCTGAGAACTCTTTCGTGAATGGTGAATTTATTTACTGCCTAAATAAAGAGATTTAACCTTTTAGCGGGATGAATCACTAAAATATTACCAATATTGCCGTTGACGCTTCTATCTCGTTAGAATAGGTGATATATGCTGAGTATGACGGTCCTGTAGCAGTTCCAGAATTATAGACATGTACTTTATTCACGGCAATCTTTACAATGTTGCCATATTGCCCAAAATATTCTGGTTTTTCGAGAATCTTTATAAAATATGTTAATGGCGTTCTGCAGGTGGGTTTTACTTTCTCATCAGCAATTGCTTCAGATAGACCGATCACATACACCAAATTCTTTTGAATGATTCTAACCTTGGATAAATCTGCATTTTTCTTAGCAACGTTCGTTGCTTCCTGACCTGTGTCATTTGTCTATATACACCAAGAATGTTGTTCATGATCCAGCTGCCAGGGTAAATACCTCAGTTTTTTTATTTGCATCATTTTTCGGTTGAGGATTCTGAGATTGCTGTTTTTCTTTCTTTTTCTCTGATTTCTTGGATTTTTTGGCCTTCTCTGGCTTCTTGGTCCTGAATGAGAGAGAAGCTATAAGCATGCTTTAGAAATGCTGTAATTCTCACATGTTTTCTTCTTTTGGGTTGTTGTCAGTTGTCAATTTGAGACTGCTAATGCTGACGGAGCCTCTCGCTTGAAAATTACCCAAGCAAGCAATGCAGCCCTGCTCATTGGTTAAGACAAGAGTAGGAAAACTGTTGGAATACCTGAGATCCGCACTGGCATTTGCTGCAATCATCGGTTGCAATTTCGCTTGGCTTAGAAAAGGCACCTTCTTGGGTTTAGGTTCAGATTTTAGGGTGAAAAGAGGAAGATTACGTTTGCTCTGTGGCAAAGCCAATGTATCCAGTAGTTTTGATTCGGTTATAGACATTTTCTTTGCGATGCAGAGCTTTTTTTCCTATAAATAAGGCTCGGTAGCCTGCGTAATTAAGGTAATATCGTATTTGTTTAAATTATTTGTAGAGTGTTACTTAAGAGTCTGAATAGTTTAATGAGCCACTTAGTCGAACATGAAGCTTGCTTAAAACATCAGGATTGATATTACTCTCTCCTGAGTTTCCAACAGATATTTGGCTGTACTTGAGATAGTTAGGTCTGTTCAGTGTGTGTGCTGAGAAATTTATTGAGTGCGTTTGTTTTCGTTAACAGTTATATCAGAAAGTCCGAGGTGAATAGGAAATAATGGATATTTTGGATGGGATATGTAAGTGATCAAATAAACGATACTTTACTCTGGCAACAATATTGAATTTCAGATTGGTAAGAATTCAAGTAGGTGCAGGTTTTTTTTTTTAATGATACTCTAAAAAAGAATGAAAGAATAGTTTTTGCGTCTCTATATCCATGGCACTATTTCGTGCAAGTAACAAGAGAAATGAAAAAATGTTGCATTAAGAGATCTAGGATTGGACTTCAAAACAGTAGTTAAGATTGACAAGAAAAAACCTTAAACACCTTCTTTTAGATTTGATCCTATCCGCTGAAAATTCTCCAAATGCGAAAGCTCATCAAGAAACAAGTTTGTGCTTAAAAACTACGAGATATCCCAAGCTTCTTCAATCGCTTCAAGTAGGTGAAAGCTTTACCAACAGAAGCTAAATTTCTCAAAATACGACGCTCATGGTGTGGAATTATTTCTACCATTGTAGTTTCTCATTTACTCTTGAACCAAAATCTTTGATTTCTCAGTATTTTACCACAAATATGATCAGAGAGTCAGAGAGAGCCAAATAAAATTATCAAATCAGTCTAAAATGCCACTGCAGGATATGGAATTAAACTTAGTTGTCGTCGGTGACCATGGTGTTGGAAAAACCTCTTTTATCAAGGAATTCTCTGGTGGTAACCCTGAAAAAAATATTTTGGTACTCTTTTATTGGCAGTTTCTTGTTTAATTACTTCATAAGAAAATAGTGGCGTGGAAATTACCACGCTAACCTTCCACACTAATCACGGTCCCATAAAATTTAATGTATGGGACATTGTTGCTCAAGAAAAGAAAGATAAAATGAATGAGAGCATCCTTACATCGGCAAATTGCACGATTATCATGTTTGATGTCACCCAAATGTCGACATACGAGAATGCTCCAAAATGGCATAAACGAATATTAGAGATCTGCCATACCATTCCAATGATATTAGCTGGAAATAAAGTAATTTCTCAGAATTAACATTATGCTAGCTAGACTTTTTTCAAATTAGGTTGAGCTGAGAGATCGGGCTGGCAGAGCCAAACATATCACATTTCATAGATTGAATAATTTGCAGTACTATGACATCTCAGTCAATTCTCATTACCAAATTGAGAAACCATTTCTTTGGCTGATGAGAAGATTTACTGAGTAAATTTTAAAACATTTTTTTTGGGGGGATTTTGGACTGTTTGTTAATTTTCTCTTATTACAATAGCGATCCAGATCTTTCCTTTGCTGAGGCGCCAGTACTAAATCTGGTACCTAGAAAGAGTCCTATGAGAAAGGTGATCATAACGATGATCATCGGATGCCTCTTAGGATTTCTTCTATTCTATTGCTTTAGTCCTCTTGAGAAGGGATCAGAGAAATCCGTATGATAACCAAGAGAAAACTTTTGGCTCAGCCTGGCTCAAAAGGATGATTCTCATTTCTCATGTGAGCATCCATGTCACTCAGAAGTGTATCTTTTTGTTGCGTTTATCAACTTAGCTCCCTATTGTTTAAATTTTTAAACTTCGTTAAAATCAAATTCGTTCATTTATTATTGTATTTTTCCCACTAATTTATTTGTGTAGCCAACTATGCGATTTGCCATACATATTGTAAATATATAACAATGGCAACATTCAAGCCTGGCATACAGATTTAATTAATTCCTGATCCAATCTCCGTATTCGCACCTGAAAAATAATTCACAGAATTTCAAGATGGTAGCGATAAGAACACAATTACCACATGGGAAAATCCACAAGTAAAATTTGTCGCCAAGCGCGAGTTTAAAATTATTGTATATTCCTTTGTCATAGGTCTTGTCTTGTTTCTTTTCACAAAATTCAAGAGTCGTCTTTCCGTTCATAATCAACCTTTTTTTCACAGTCAATCGACTCATTAACAAATTCATTCTTATTACCACAAATGGAAACTGATGAATAGCAGCAATATTACGCCGATCGCCAGCGTAATAATGTAAAATACCAGACAGTAGTACACCTTAACTATGCTCACCTTTTTCAAAGAAAGACGATTAGAGTATTTTTCATGAGAACATAACCAACATTGAGATCCAAAAGCGAGTCTGTTATCACTTCCGTGAACGTTGCTGCGACGAAAAACAGGCAAGCATCTAGAGCGAATTCCCATAAAAAATAAGAGAAGGTTCAATGAAGAGTAGGGATACCTGCATAAAGTATCATCGTGAAGAAATACTTGTAATTGTAGAAGCCAACGCAGTTGTTTACCCATGGACAATGATGATCCATTTTAAGGACGCAGGTACCACACTGTCTGCAATGATGAGCTCTCTCAGGCTTAAACAGTTGGCAATGCGAGCAAAATCTCCGATTCCCTCTCTTTAAAGCGCTCATTACAGCATATTGATGCAGCTTTTCGTTGGTCAGATCGTCAGTATGAATCTCTAGACCTTCTATCTGCAACGCAAAGTCCTCTCTTTCTTGAATATCTTCCTCTTTAATAGATCCGTAGGTTCCTGTATGTTCATCACCATTTCCTCTGTCTCCATTTGGACCTCCTTGTCCTTGGCTCTCACGCTCATCCGTTTGCACTGTTAACTTGCTTTCTCTCAGATCGCCATGCTCTATCGTCTCTCTTGGAGTTTCTCCCTCTACTGGAGGATGTCCCTCTACACCGATCAAACCCATTGTAAATAGAATTTCCTACAAACCTCCTTACCTGCAAAAGACTCTCTTTGATTCTCAGTACCCACAACAAGCGATTCTCTTTGAGATTCGTTTGCTTCATTGGTTTCAGGGAAAATGCTTTCTCCAAGTTCCTGGAAGAGTTTTGACCGACCTAAAGAATTGAGAACAATCCTCAACATTTCTTACTTTGCAACGTTCGCTTTCTTTTAGCTCGTTGCCGCATATTTTTCAGAATCCTTTTCTCGAATTCAATAGCCTTATTCAATTCTTCTTCAGTTCGAGTGCTCCAATCCTTCGAAATTCAAATTTATCGCGCTTTGAAGGAGAAATCTATTACTTTAGTAACTCCGCCAGGGTTCATGTAAATCGTCCGGAACACAGAAAAGAGGAAGAAAAACGCAAGTATATGCAGGATTATTGCATAACATATCCCTTTCGGACGCTGTTCCGATAGATCAGTAGCTTCTGCCATAATATAGCTCATAAATTGGTTTGTATACGCTGTAACTGTTATCATAGTCATAAATACGGTTGATGATTCAAGCGGCGAAGAGACATCTCTGGTATTTGGGGTTGTATAGGTTCCAAAGAGAAGTTTCAGCAGATATAGCTTTAATAATGTGTTATTGATAGTGAGAAAGGAGTTGAAACCTGGAGATAGTTGATATAGACAAACCCTGAGATTGCGAATAGAAGGCAGATCGGTAGGTAAGCCCCAATCTTATACTTCCAAAGGTTGTATTCGATCGACATTAAAAGAGCATTGAATAAAGCTTGATTGTTTATTTCTCAGTTTGGAAACGGTTATTTGCAAAGCCTCGATTGAAGCTACTATCAGAGATTAGATACGACTGAATTAATTGAAGCTCGTTTAAAAAATTAGAGATAGCAGGTTATTCACAAAACTGCTACTTTTGATAACGAATTTAAAAAAAAAAAGCCGGTTAGAAGTTAATACCAATTCAATAAGAGATAACAAAAGCCTTTTGGTTGAGATTGTAAAGAGAGAGGAGGCCTCAGAGACTTCAGCATACTTTATTGATATAGAGAGAAAGTGAAAACAGATAGACTCATAAGAATATAATGACCCTCACTCTATCTTCGCCGAACATTGCCTATATCTACTGACTTTTATCACTTGAATTAAACTAAGGAGAAAAGATATCGAACTACTTCGTCAAGGACTGTTCATAAATGATTGACAATTTTTCTAAATTACAAAATCAAATCATTGAGACTGTAATACCGTAATTTTGAATGAAAATCAGCGGTTTGATTTCTTCTTTGCAATCAAAATAGCAGGAATTGTGATAATCATTCGTATTTTATGATAATGTGCTTTGATTCTCCTCAATCTTCCAAATTCTCAAAATTCTTAAACCAATTTGAAAGTATCTTTCCAAAATTATTAAAAGAGTCTTTGATTAATCTCATGAATGATTCTAGATAGTTACTCTAAAATTTTTTTCTCTCTACTGGATTTTCAAATAGCAAATAATCACTTCAGATCTGGATCGTAGTTTGGATCGATTTTTCATAATTCATGATTCTCATATTATTAATATAAATAGCATTTCCCAGCACCATGTCGGTAAAGCTTCTTATACACTCACTATTCAAGAGATATTAAATTTTTTTAAAGCTTTATGCATCGGCCTTAGAAAGGAACTGTAGCATTTGAGGATATAACTTGGTGTTTGCATTGACTGCCCAAACATAATCCAAATGTCCCCAGTCATCAATTGTCTATTTATAACGCGGTATATTAGATCAATTTGCCAAAATGTGTTTATCTTACGATGCTTTGAACATTGGTACTTGGCAAAGTTTTCAACATTGCGTTGTAATCTTCTTCACCTACGAAAGGATCCTTGTTTCCTCTTGAAAGCAAGATTGGCATATCAAGGTTCTTAAGAGTTTCGACTGGGTAGAGAGGAGCTGTTGGCTGACCATAGACTTGCATGTTTTTCTCAGTTCCGTAGTCATACATAGGAAGGCCAGGCTTTCCGAACATTTGGATCCTTAATATTCGATAATTAATTCAAATTACTCGAAAGAAGTTATTTACCAATGGTCAAGGGTCATGAGGGAGGTGCCTCCTGGCTCGTGAGCCGCCATGACAGCCATTCTCGTTTTGTTGAAGTTCTCGCTTTGAGTGAAGCCGACAATAGCCTTGACAATAGTCTCGCAAATTGTCGGTGTAGCATTGCAGATTTCTCCGAGCAAGGTGCTTGGGTCATCTTGCTGGGCCAGAATGCTTTCCATTCCGATGAGAGCGAGGAGGTTGCGGAGCGTCTTGAAAGTGAACGAGAAAGCGCTTTTCTATTGGCATTACAAACGATTAGATTCTAATTTAGGCTACTACGAGTTTACCATATGCTCAATGTACATCACAGGTCCGAGACCCACGAATGATTTGAACATTCCCTTATCCTGAGGGAAAGAAGACATATGCGCAAACCATTGGGTCGTTCCTTGCGAATGGCCAACGTAGTGGATGCTATCAGCTCCAGTAACATTCTTGATAAAATTGACATTTCCTGGAACGTCGTATTTGGCCATCTCATCCCATGAGAAAGTCCAGTAGTCGCTGGAGTTGTATTTGGGAGTGAAACTGGTGTGCTTTCTGCTGTATTTATTGCCTCTGTTGTTAGTAACCCAGACGTCGTAGCCAGCATCAGCGAGAATGTATGGAAGAGCTTGGTCTGGCAAGTTGATGAACCAAGAGAAACTGCAGTCAAGCAGGCCGTGTTGAAGCATGACTGGACGGTTGCGAGTGACGGTTTTTCTGACTCTCCAAACCTAAATTGTCATGAATTTATTGCTGAATACCTCAGAAATTTTTTACGGTCAAGATGTAGCCATCCTCAGTTGGGAAATGATGTTCATCAAATCGGTAGCCTTTGCTCATGATAACTTCAGCTATGATTGTTTATGCTAAAACACTGCAAAAAAAATCTTTGCAAATACCTGGAGTGCGGTAGACGTCAGGATCAACTTGGCCAAGCTTTCCTTGGCCGAAGAAATCGAAGATTGAGGAAACTGAACCAATTGTGGTCGAGATAGCCGATTTGACAGTGCCTCGAAGGTGTCCAACAGTGCCTGTGAGATCAATGAAGTCCTTGATCTCTGCATCTGCTCTTTGAAGGGCTGCGGTCGTGCTGATAAGCGCGATGAAGCAAATGGCTGCTACACTGAGCCTCATGATAAACTCTTTATTTGATTTTAGTATTACGGGCTCTATAGACGCGTTCCAAAATATATTGAATTGATTGCGTCATATAAATTTTTCTAAATCAGTAAATCGTGGTACTTCGCGTCATTAAAACTGATTAATTAATTTTTTACACCTAAGGGGACCTAATCCAGCTCAGGAGTTTACGTACAGCGTCATAAGATGATAAGTAAAGATGTGATAACTTTTATCGAGTTTAATGCAAAAATGGACGTTTATGAAAATTAGCTAGGCAGCTCCTAAGAATGCTAATGACACTAAAGATTGAAGAAACATGAGAGAGAATGGCCCTTACCAAATCACCCACGCGGAAAATTAACATTTCAGACCGAATTGGTCTGCCGTGGAATATTCGTTGGTATTAACATTCAAAGTATAAGCATTAGCTAACGTGGGAATAATTTGAAAATACGATGAAAATTTTCAGGTAGCAAAAAATACACTAGATTTGTCTACAAATCACCAATAACTTATTAAACCTGTAAACCAAAGTCCTATTGCTAATAGCGAAAAATAAATTACTAAATTCATGGAGTCCTACAGTTAAAAAAAAATTGTATTATTAAAAACTTTTTTTATTAAAAAGACTAGATCATTAACTCATCAAACGGCTCCAGTAGATCAGTCTTGGTCTTAAGATATTTGACGAAGTTCGGGAATGATAGAGGGTTCTCTAATACATCGATACAGCTGGGCATCTCCGCTAGTTTTAAACCCGTGATCCTCACTCCCTTAGAAGAATTCTCAAAGTTGATGAACTCTTTAATTATTTTAAAGCCATAAGGTTTTAGAACCGACACCAAGTAGTAATCTTCGCACATCGGCAAGTCTGCGAATTTTAATGCCTTCGAGTTCTTGACTATAGGTTGGGGCGGTTTCCTCCAATTCTCGGGGTCAATTAAGAAAAAGACTCCTTGCTCCAGGCGATCCTGAGGATTGTATGACGTTGCTTTCACTCCAATTGGATGCCCTTTTACTCCAACGAGAGAACAAGTGATGGGGTTTTTGTGGGTGTCGCCTAGAGATTTAAAGGTCTTAGCATGAGCGAGAAATTAATAAATTACCCTCGTAGATGCGCTCGAAGCAACCGTATTCGAGAGGACATCGGAAAATCATGTTATTCTTGAAGGCAGGATAGTCGATGGGTGTAAGCGCTGGATTCAAAGACAATTGTTAGTGAAAAGCGGGCTTGTGATAAAGGCTTACGTTTGTCGAAAACTTCTAGTCTAAAGAATTCAGCTATTACTGAGCACAATGCCAATCGGTCTTCGCGATCGGTCATGCTGTAATGCACGCCAAAATCTTTCCAAAGCTGCTCGAAATTATAGGAATAGACGCCTTCTGCCATCACTTTTTTATTTTCAGGAGCTAATTAATGATATCATGAGTCATGCCATTACTCTTATGAAAAAATTTACCATGAGTTTCGTATAAGTTTTTGAGATGCACTTTAAACTCATTTTTCTCTGGGTTCTCGACCATGAGAACAAAGTCTTTCTTGTTTGAATCACGTTGGTAAAATCTAACCCTCATATATTTCACGGTGGCAGGATCTGAAGCCTTGCTTATCGAATCAATTCCTTTATCAGCGAGGAACTTCTCAATAGTTGTAAGAATCTGAAGGAACATATCCATGAAAGCATCCTCTTCTTTTTTCCCTTTGAATCTGTAAGCCTTTTTCTCCTGGTTCATGGATTTCTCATCTCCAAAGTTCTTTATTGCTTCACACGTCTCGTCAAGTTCTCCCGCTCCTACGGTGTCATCGACCAAAGTATCTAGGACTTTCACGATTGTTTCTGCCATATTTTGCGTTTTGGTGAATTTCAGCGCCTCGAAGTATTGGTCGAATGAGCTCACATCCATTATCACGTCGAAGCGGAGGCTTTTGTTTTTCTCATTGCTAAAAAATTTCATTTTTCAATTATCGAGAGCAAAAAAATTCAAATTTACTTCAAACCGTCCAGAACGACTCTGAGCTTGGTACCTCCAATCGCGTTGATGGAAATGCGGCAGCGTTCTTTAAGAAAAGTGCATTCATTGGACTCTGGAAGCAGTCCTCTTGCCTTGGCACGAATTTCGATTCGTTTTTTACGGTCCTCTCCTTCTGCGATCTAAAAGGTTGTTGTTAATTATATTATCTCGCAAAAGATGTATGGTTACCCAAACGAAAGGAAGAACAAAGTGGTTGATGAGCTTCCCGTAATCTTTAAGGCATTTTATAGGCAATGACGCTGGAATGACGTCTCTGTACTCGATAAGCTGAAGAATCATTTTCAAATCTTTGATTTTCACATTCTCTTCAGCAACCGGACTAAACACTCGTTGGCCAGGAGCACGCTGGTTGAGCACAATTCTGATCTTTGGGTCTATGTACTGTGATACGAAGTGGCATTCTATGCTATATTCACTGCCGTCGTTGATCCCGAAATACATCTGTCGGACGGTTGAAGTCTCTAGAGTGCTCATATGGTCTGGGAGATCGAAAATAATTGAAGGTCTCGGCTGAATCATATCCTCTTGCACGATGCTATTGTCATGCCAGTCCAAAGGCGATGTGATCTCTTGTTTATCGTCGAACTCGAAATCAATTTTTGAAATACTTGGGAAAATTTTCGTGGCGACGCTTAGCAATTTGCTATCAATGCTGAGATTAATGCTTTCTCTTCTTATCAACGGTCCGCTTTTCTTAGTCTGATAAGAAGGCCTTGGAGGGTGGTCGGAATCTTTATAGATGCTTACAGAGCGACTCGTTTCTTTGAGTCTCGGGTCGTCAGCGAGGGTTTCTCGAAAAATTATCGACGAGGCGACTTTTTCATTTGGCACTTGAAGAAGCGTCGAGCTCGAACGGTCTTCAGGCGCTGCATGATGATTTCCAGGCTCGTTACCTAAAATCGTCGATGGAAGGAAATTTGTTTCGGATTTAATATTTATTGAAGCGCGATTATATGGATTTATATCCGTCTTCGTCGTGCTCATCTCCCCAAGGTGTGTGCTAGTCATTCCGGTTGTCGAAAGCGTTCTATTTTTCTCATTAATCACCTCCAAGCCAGTGTCTGGAACCTCGGCTTTAACAGGTGATCTTTTCAACGCAACAGATTTTTTAAATTCTCCAATTAGCTGTCCTAAAGCACCAGTTCCAAAAGTCTCGGCTTTACAGATTGGTCCTGGTAACATTTCCTCAATGTGGATCTTGCGCGATCGGTTTGAGTCCGCTGGAGCTTCATTCGTTCGATTCGTTCTGGCAGAGGAAGTCGGAGTAGGCGGGTTCGTTTGCAAAGCTTGTCCAAAGTCAGCTGATGAGGTCTGAGATCGCGCGCCTAGGGCTTCTTGGCGAATATCTAAGCGCTTAGCAGTGAGAGACGAGTCGCCGGCCGTTTTATCCGATTTCTCAAGCTTAGTGGAGAAATCGGCTTGTGAGCCATTCAAACTGGTGTTTTTCTTGGAGTTCGAGTTTGCATCTGAAGACTTGATCGATGTCTGAGAGTTCAATCCAGGATATTCTTCGTCATTAACAGTGAGACTTCCCTTGTTTCCGATTACCGAGGTATTCGGTTTCTCAGGGTGCATTACAGGATAACCGAAGTTGAATGGCATCGGATGCATAGAGCCAACGGGCACTGCGTAGTATGGCATATACATGGGACCAGTATAAGGTCTGTAATAAGAAGATCCGTGGTTCTCAAGCACGCTATTCTCGAGATTTTTAGCGGTGATACTTAATTTCTCAATCTTTTTCAGCTTCTTTTCCTTCTTGATACGTGCTTCTTCAATTTCTTTCTGTAGCTGCTTTATTTCGAGATCAAGTTCCATTTTCTTTTGATACTTTGCTAGGTCTATCTCTCCTTCTCGTATCTTTCTCAGCGATTGCTCGATTTTCTCCTCCAGCAGCTTATCGATGTTGATCTCGGATGGAGAGTTCGTTCGGGTCACTTGAAGATTATCCCTTGAAATCTCAATGCTCGATGATTTATACAACTTTTTCCTGTGGTCCTCGCTAACACTTTGCCTTCGACTAACTGGTAAGCTCACTTGCACTTTTTCCCTTCGTATCGAACGGTTAATTGAATATTCTGCGTCTTGCTCACCCTTGTTCTAATTGGAAAGAGAATCATTCTATATCCAGCATAAAATTGAAGGAATACCGTTTTTTCTGAGGTCCTTGGAGTCAAAAAGGTGCCAGAAGTTGATTTTATGATAAATTCTTTTGATTTCCTTCTGCTCAAGCACTCCGGACTATCTTTTTGAATCCTGCTGGTCTCAATATGCAGATCCACTTGAGATTTTTGTCTCGTGTGATTTGGAATTTCTGGTTTAGTTTGACTCTTTTCTGCAAATTTTGTAGAATTCTTGGCTGATTGACTCTTAAATCGTTTTGTCAGTTCATTGTCGCTGCCCAAGAAAGCTTTTGAGAGGTTAGAGCCGTTTTGGTAGATTTTTTCTGGCTGGAGTTTGTCTTCCTTTTTCCCAGTTACATTGAGAAATCTCGCCAGATTCAAATAGCCGTTTAACATAACATTCAATGAGAGGAGAAATTCTTTATTCTGCTTCAAAGCCGCTTTATCTTGCGAATTTACCTTGATTTCCTCGTAAATCTAATGCCAATAGAGCCAATAGATAAACATTCGTATATCAAACATGCCGTTTACCTTCTTCTCGAGGACAGCTAAGCCTTTTTTCTGCTTTTGGGTTGCTTCCTCAAATTTTTGTTTTTTAAAATTGATGACCGCCATATTATTGTAACAGGCACCATAGAGGTCAGGAACCGAGGAGTTTGTTAAGCCCAACGCGCTGTTTATGAAATTCAATGCAACATCATGCTTTCCGATTCTATTGAATTGAGTTAGAGGCTGCATTGGACCAAATCCAAATACTTGTAGGCATAAATAGAAAGATTATTATAGACGCTCAGTTTCAACCTCCGAAGCTCCTCGTCTTTGTCAAGTAGCCCTGAGTCCAGGATGAGCTTCCCTTGCTCAAGGAGCTCGAACCCTTCAGCGAATTTGCCTTGAGAGCGAGAATTTTTAAAAATTGGAGTAAATTATTCTTACTTTCTTTAAAAAGTCTGCACGCGTATTTGTTACAGAGGACGACCAGGCTCTTTAGTGATTGTGGGTCCTGTATCTCATTGAGAACGCTTGAATCACCCAAGAGATTCCTTAGATTGACCACAGCGTCTTGATATCGAGCCTGAAATAGTAATAAATCATAAAAGTTGGTAAGGATGTATTTTTTTCATTGAATTACTTGCTTGTCAAGGTAGCCAAGATATGTAATGCATTCGATGGCAAGCTCAGTGTCAGAAGCTGACCTTTTGTTCATATTGCGAATAGTTCTTATTTTTCGCACGTATTTCTTTGACAAATTATATTCAGAATTAATAAAGGAATTAAAGCTTCTGGAATTTTTTCCTTCCAGATAACGCGGAACTAATTAGTTCTAATTAGTTCAAATATTCTCAGACTCGGATTAAATTTTCAAGCTTAACTTTGTTATCTTTATCAGGGAATTAAAACTTATACTTCGAAATAATCTATGCACTTGACATCGTCAGAATCCACAGAGAATGACCATTTTAAGGGGTAAAGAAATGATTGATAGAAAGATTTCTTATATAAGGTGGTTATTTCTCGATATAGACCCACAATCGGTTTTCAATCCTATAATAATTGGCTCAACTAATCAAAAAGGTGGGGGTAGGTGGCTTCTAATTAAAGATCTTCAGCTCATAGGGCTGACCATGTAAAAGATTTGAGAATATCTCTCCCAAGAATTAATCATGACTCTAAGATTTCCGGTGTTTGAATATTTCTGGGTACATGTATTATCTATTATTGGTTGTTATTAATCACGAACGCTTCCGGAATTTCAGTTAACCAGTTCTCCTAATTATCGGATCACAAAATCAAACCCGAATCATTTTAATTCAATCCAGACAGATACCGCGTTCACAAGAACCAAGCGATCCCGTAACAAGGGAATAGGTTTCCAAATTGTCAGAGTCATGGAAGGAACAACGAAAAAAATGAATCAGGATCCTTTCGAAAGCGTATACATTAGGAATTATGTGCCTTTAGTTTAATCAGACTTGCTCGCAAGAAATTCGTTCTTCTTGCCTCATAACTAAGCTTTCATAAGTGAAATAAGTTAGATGAGTGAATGAAGAGCTGCATTAGACTTCTATTAGCGAATAATTTCAATTTTTACTAAAACTCAAATTGTATGTAAATTGCAGATCTAAATGAATGTTTTTCGTTGAAATTGCATTAAGTTTGAGTATTGCTGCTTCGAGTGAACGTTAAAAGGATCGCGCGACTGTTTCCATACTCGAATTCAATGGAGTGGCACAGAAATGGAGTAGGAACTTTTTTATTCTACCATGCAAATCTTACTGGTTCTTGAAAAGCACGTTTCTTTGTGATCTTGCGTTTAATGGTTCGAGCTCAGCGTTAATTTTTCTCGAAATCTGAACAAAAATCCTAAAACTTCTTTGCCGAATAATTTACAATATTCCGAAGTACCAATTTGTTCAAGAATTTTTAACACACGATTGATACCTAATTCTGTTAGCAGCCATCTTTACATCTAACTTTTGGTCTCAGCATAGATTACTTTTTCGAACTAAATACGACCTGAGTCAGGTATCAAAATACCAAATAGAAATAGAAGAAATGAATCTTCCATTGATACCAGCATAGTTCTTATGAAAAAATTTTAGTAATAGGTCCAAGAACGGAAGTCTTTGTGACTGTGCCCAAACCATGGCTTTTTATGCCAACAAAAACAAAGCCAGAACATATGGAATGAGAATTGCAAAATCCAAGGTCTGCTTTGACAGCGAGATAGATAAGAAAAAATTTAGATTCTCCTACTATCTGAGCTGTTTTTGTTTTTAAAAAAAAAAAATTGCTAGAGTTGTGTTAAAGGCAAAGGAGCTTTCTGCAGATTTTGCCTCGAAAATATAATCAGAATCTTCCCTGTCTCTTAAATATAATGAACTCTACTAAAAGCATGGGCCCACGAGACCACTAAAACCAAAGCAAATCAACAAGCTTATGCAATTAGGAGTAATGAAGCATCGCTTACATATGACAACTATCTAATAGTCAATAAATAAACTTTTTTTCCTTCCATTTTGTTGGCAAATTCAAAACAGGATTAAGATGAATTTTGTATTACAATTAAGGGTTATAATAGTTTTGCATACCCAAACCTGACGTTTAATTTATCTTCAGATATAAACTCGAGATCAGCAAACAAACATCATCAATGCGATCCTTCTTTCTAATAACATGCTTCTTGGTCATCTTCTCCGGTACCTCTGGCTGAAAGCCGCTAACCGCTTTTTTAATACTTATATTCTTTATTAGTGAGCCTTTGTCAACCAAAATATTACGTAGATGCCGAAATTGGGCGCGATGACACATGCACTTATTCGTCAGAGTCAGAAGCTAAGGAAAAACCTTTGAATACTCTTACATACGCTCTCTCATGTATCGGAAGCCATGGATCAATAGTCTTCCTCAGAGAACGTCAAATTTTCTCAGATCTCAAGTCAGCAGTGAACGTGAACTACGCTCTTACTATCAAGTAAAGATGATTAGTTTTGTTATACCAGAGAAACGATATAATAGATGTTGGACGGAAGAAGATATAGTTCCAACACCAGATTCCTATGTGAATCTTCAGTTTAACAAGCCAGAAGTTTCATTTGTAGCAACGTCTAACATCACATTTGATGGAATCCGCTTCGAAAAATCTGCTAATATCCCAACTAGCACTCTCATTAACATGACCTCGGATGCATCCTTAATTCTCCAGGTTGATATATTTCTATTCTTCATTATCAAATTAAAATCTCGACTTAGAATATTGAAATCAACAGTTACTCCTTTGATGGAGTTAAGGCCTTAATTTCAAGCGAATCGAACTCATCTGTCACCGTAACAAATGCGACTTTTATCGGGTTGGAATTTAACTCCGCCTCGCTTCTCAAAATGATTAATGGCAAGCTTGAGATGAGCGGAGTTTATATCAAGTAGGGAATATTAGCAATTTCTCGCCCATCATTTATTAAATAGAAATTGCGCTTTTAATGGAGCCTCGGCGTTTGATATCGCAGGAATATTTTCTTTTAAGCTTAAAAATTCAATAGTCGAATCAAATAAGCTCTTCGATAATTCTCTTTTCACGCTGAACACAGAAACAAAAGAGCCCCTTATAATTGACTCGATTATCGTTAGAGTAAGTGATTTCAGTTTCGAGCACTTGTCAAACCTTTTCCTCACGTTCTAGAAAAACATTGGAAACCCGCAGCTATTCAAAGAACCTGTAGCAGTATTTCTGTCGTTAACTAGCAAAGGATCAGAGTATTTGTCTCAAAGGATTTCTAGCTAATAATCAATTTAGGTTGATTTTATCAAATTCAGTCTTCGAAAGTAACACAGTACAGAACGGTACCTCAGGCATACGAGCAACCGTAAGGAAATTCGAAGTTTTAAGTAAATCATGAGCTTCATTTAGTTGCTCACTTTCAAATAATAAATTAGATTGCAGTTTCGTTAACAATGAGGACACATACTCGTATACCCCGGCAGTATCTACTCCCAAAGGAACAGGAGTGTTAACTATCTACTCACCAATTCTGCTTGTGAGCGATTCAAGTTTCTTTTCAAACAGCCACACTTTTGGAGGAGCCATCTTTTTCCAAGGGAATTCTGAACTGACGATTTCGAGATCAAATTTCAATGGGAACAATGCGTCCTATGGCGGGTCAATTTTTGCTCAGCATCCGGAACCCAGAGGGATGAGCATTAATATAATCGACTCTAATTTCAGCCAAAATACAGCAGTGACAGTTGAAACCTCGGAACTTGGAGTATTATTCGGTGGGTACGGAGGAGCTCTCTGCTTGAACTTTTCAGGGCACTTTGATCAAATGAACTGCTCGATCCTACGAAATAACTTCACTGAAAATACAGCCGAGGCGTTACCAGGCCGTCCGAGTGGTTTTGGAGGAGCGATTTATTTCAGTTATGTGGGCAGTTTGTCTCTTGTCAGCAATGCATTCAGCAGTAATGAAGCAACAAAGAGCGGAGGCGGAATATATTTCATCGGAGGTTCATTGTTCTATTCAAGAGGGAATAAATTCTCAGAAAATCTGGCCGAAAGTGGAAAAGGAGGAGCACTTGCTATCGAAAACACAAATTATATTGATGAGAATAATACCTATACTGGTAATTAAACTCTGATTCTGGATTTCTAAAACTAGTACTAGAGAATGATGCACCGCAAGGAGGGGCTCTTTACGCCCGGAATGGAAAATTTTCAGTAAAGAATGCTCAACTTGATGGGAACTCTGCCTCCAAACGTGGTGGATGCATAGAAGCCTGGGTTAGCGAATTAACTATTTTGAACTCAAATTTCTCAGTAAGCTTAACAATTCATCACATCATCTCACACCAAATTACTCACCAATAGCGTTGCACAACACTTTCTGGTACTACAGGAATATTATATCTCACAATCGAAAAGGCAACAATTGAGAACACAACCTTCGAGCACAGTAGGTCTCCAGAACTTGCGATATATATCTCAGAAACCGATTGCTCCGAATACTCTCACGGAAACGTGAGGATCGAGCAGTGCCGCTTCTTGCATAATATTGCGAAAGGAGGCCTCATCAAGGTTGAAAGCATAAGTCCTCGGATTTCGGACTGTTATTTCAAAAACACCACTGGCGTAATCTTTCAAAAACTGAATGGAGCATGGCGCGTTGAGAGAATATCAGTCGAAGACACAGTTTGTACTAAAAGCAACTCTGCATGTCTGTTGGAAGGAACCAGCAACACGCGAGCTAGCGACCTTTTCGGATTGTTTTTAAACGAGATAACTGTGGTCAATATGACACTGCCTCCTGAATCATCTGTGATAACCATTAACTCAGTGGGAGGGTTCGATTTTCTCAATTCTGTCTTCAGCAATATCTCTGGATCAGCTCGTGACAGCTGCTTGTCGATATGGAGTTCAGGGGATTCCATGCAACAAAGCAGGATTTCAAATTTTACAGCCAATAACTTTTCTTCTGGCTGTATTTATATGGAGAATACGATAAATTTCGAGATTACAGATTTCGCTTTTAACAATGATGGGTTTAATATCATATCCCAGGATGGCAAGGATGGCAGGGACGTTATCACAGAAAAAAGGACAGTTTTGCTGACCGGAAACAATAGTCTCTCAAAGACGAAAGGAGGAGCCATTCACTTAAGAAACTGCAGTGCTATCTCTTTACGGGATGGAAAATTACAAAACAATGGCGCTGAATTTGGAGGAGCGTTGTTCATGCACAATACGACTGGAACGATCAAAAATGTCTCATTCTTGAACAATACAGCAATGTGGGGAGGCGGACTCTATGCTGAGAAATCTTCACTTGACCTCTCCAATGTAACTTTCGCAGGAAATCTTGTCGATCTCACAGGAGGAGGAGCTCATTTTGAGGAGATGAGTGGGTTCACGCTGAATAATGTAACTTTCCGCAACAACCAAGGACTCAAAAGAAACTCTTCACTGATAACAAACAACTCAAGAGGTGGAGCCATCTACTATTCTTGTGAGCAGGAAAATAACCCTTGCAGACCTAGTATTTTAGGTCCATTGGTCGTATCCAACAATTCAGCGGATATCGGAGGTGCAATCTACTTCAATAATCATATTTTCTACCCGACGAAAAGTAGTAATTTCGACAAGAATTCTGCAAGAAGATATGGTCCAATCTTCGCTTCGTCTCCGATTCAAATACTCTATGGAAACGAAATGGAAAGCGCTGCAAACCCGACGATCCGAATCTTCTTTGAGAATGGGACCCAAATCTCCCGTGGGCAGCTCATCCAACGATTTTTTGTTGATCCCAGCAACTTGGCTGATACTCAGCGATGGGAAGACTTCGCGAATACAACAAAGGACCTGCAGCTCCCTCTAAAAGTGAATATCTCGTATGTTAATCAAAGAGGAGGATCTCGGCTTCTGAGCGATCTATCATTCTACGCTATCGACAATTTTGGGCAGCAAATTGGAGTAGACAATGAGATGTACCATGTAAAAATTGAACCCACTCAATCAAATAGCAGCGCAAGCAAGAACACGTACACGGTCAACTCGACCAATGGGTCATTCCTTTTCGGAAACAATAGCAACTTCACTGCTTTCCCAGGAGATAGTCTCGCTCTGAACATTCAATCAAATATAAAATGTCTTCTCCTCAAGAGCAGAAACATCGTAGTGAACATCACCTTCAAACAGTGCGATATTGGAGAAATCATCCCTTCTGACTCTGAAATATGCTCTCTTTGCCCTGTCAATTCCTACTCTCTTACTCCGGCTCTAAACTCCAGCGTCATATGCCAGCCTTGTCGAAACGTCCCTGGTTTGATGTGTAAAACGGGAGGGAGAAACCTGACGGTGAATCCAGAATATTGGCGTTACGATGAATCATCGCTGAATGTAATTCGATGTCTTAATCCAACCGCTTGTAGTCCCGAGATTCCAGATACAAGAGATTGCTCAGACACCTATCTCGAGCTTAAACCAGGCAATATTACAGCGACTTGCAAAAAGATAAGTCATATTTCCGATATTAGAAGAGACTATGAGAGCTGCTCCTCGTATACGCTGACTTTAATCGAAGAATATTGCGCGAAATTCCTGGATGGAACAGCAACGGGTGTCTGTAATCGAGGATACGAAGGAGCTCTTTGTTCAGACTGCAGATACGGATGGGGAAAATCAAAGCTCTACCAATGCGTTGAGTGTAAGCTCACCTTCTCGTTCTTTGTGAGGATGATCGGAGGTGCATTAATCAAGGCAGGAATGATAGTTTATACCATCTACAACGCTCAAAAAGCTGTCCAAGACAAACGCCATTCGACTATGTTAAGAATCCTCATTACCTTTTTCCAAATTGAAGGCTTGCTGTTTGCCGTACCAATGGTTTGGCCTCCATTCTTCGACGGCGTGAGGAGCTTTATACTTTCGCTCTTTACAAGTGACACAAATCCTGGTGGCTACTCCTACGATTGTATTTCTTACTGGACTGGGTCAACTCCTCTCTTAAGCTATTTTGAATCTAACGCATTATACTCGCTTTTTGCTCCTATTATATGGACAGTGGCTGCAGCTTTGTTCCTCTTGCTAAGAAAATATCTCCGCAGAGGGACGATGACATTGCAAGAATCTAAAGATATCCTTATAATTACCTGCATGGTAACCTACTTCTATTTCTGGCCGGCTATCATCACTGCAGCTTTTAACACACTGCATTGCATTGACATCGGTGCAAACGATCTGAGACTGTTATCTGACCCGTCCCTCAGCTGTGCCGTTGGACGACATTGGATTCTGCTTTTCTTTGGAGTTGCCACACTGTTCTTTGCTGGATTTTTATTCCCAGCTCTGTTTTTCCTAAAGCTACGAAGAAACCAGAACTCTCTCGAGGATGCAAGGTTCCTGAAAACTTATGGGTTCGTCTATCGAGGATACGATAAAAATTATTATTACTGGGAATTCTTGGTCCTTCTTAGAAAGATGGCGTTGGTAGGGACGTCAGTGTTCCTTGCGCGGTATCTCACGCATATGTGCATCACGCTCTCAGTCATTATTGTGCTGTCGATCGTTCTGCAACAGAATTTTTCTCCATTCAAAGATAAAGATTTAAATAGATTGGAACTAGTCGCGCTGTTCTGTTTGGCTGCGATTACTTTCGGATGCCAATATCATATAAACTTGACTGATTATATATCTACCATGAGCTTTGCAATCCTGGCAGGTGCAGCGACGATTCTTTTCCTGTTTCAATGGAGCAGAATATACGTCGGGATAGTACGTCAAAAACTTGAGCCTATTTGTCGAGGGTTGAAGAGCATCTTCGGAAAGTGCTGTCTGTTCTGGAGGTCTCAACCTAAAGACCCTCAAGCTGATGTGACAGAGGTACTCACTGCAGAAATTGATCCAGAGTTCAGTCTTGGAATTTATAAGGTATAGAGAGACTATCTAATTGTGCTAGGTTAATTCGTTTTTAACAAATAGAGAATCAACGAAGATGGGGAGAAAATGAATTCCGACACTTCATCATTGTCGGAACATCTCATTAATAGAAACTCAATAATCGATTCGTCGATGCTTTAGAAATAATAGCAAATATAGTTTTAAGGACTCTAAAGATTTCTATAAAAATCTTCGCTCTAGCACCTCATTTTTGTGAATAGAGAAAAAATTTTTGAGTTTCTCAGGTCATATCCCTTCATATACAATATAAGAGATTTTAAAATATCTGTGATTCAAAAATAAATAAATTCATCGTTAAGGCCTTTGCGCTCTACAATGGCGTGGATAATGAAGCAAGCCTTGATCATCTAATATATAGCATGAAGAGAGTTAGTTGGGAAAAGATTTAGCTAATTTTTTGTCTAAAGCAAATTTGATGTAATTCATAGATACAGGAGCTACTTTAATTTACTACTTTAAAATTTAGCTTGAGTTCATCTGAAATAAATATCTCTATCAAAAAAGCATCGACCGTCTTTGGAAACCCCAAAAAAACAAAGTCCAGCAGTAGAGAATACCTTACGAGGTGAAAATATTTGCTATCACGTACACATTTCTTCCATAAAACATTTTCCAAGTGTTATTGAATTTAAAAGTATTTCTCATAAGAATGATATCAACTGCTTAAATAGCAAACAGCCTGACTCTTTTTCAGCGGCTCTGATCTCATACACAAGCTTCTTCTGTCCAAGAACCGAGCTAAATTAATCGCTGCTGACCGTTTAATTGCACTCCTGACGCTGATGAATTTATTTTAATTGGGTTGTTACAAATCAAAACTACCTAAATAAGCCACAGCCTTCAAACGCCAAAACTATCCAAGAGCATCCCTTACAGATGACTTCAACTAAGAAACGCTCAACCTCTCAATCTGAGCTCCCAACGAAATCCAACGATAAGGTTCGTCTCTCTCATAGCTACCAAACTTAATTTCGACTAGGATGTCAGAATAACCCGAAACCCAAAACGAGAAGGCCAGCGAATCGGCACTATTCCTCCAAAAAGGGGCACGGGCTCTACCTTTGCTTTAGAACTTCCATTGTTCAAGGCCACAATCGATGATTTGCATCACAATATTAGCTCAGATCTGGTTTTTCTCGAGAAAAATCTTACTATCCTCCAAAATATCAATTCAGATCGAAACATCACTAACCCAGAGCTTCGGATGCTCAAAGTCCTCTTGAACTTCGATGCTTTCACTCTCCAAACAAGAGCCACCGACCCAACATTCTACGCATCGGATCAAATCCTCCTCCGCTTCAAAACCATGAAAAACGTCCTTGAAAACATGTCCGCTTGCTTAGAAAAGCACAAACTTGCCAAACCCATCGAATTTGTAAACGAACCTGACTGCGTTCAAGCTTTCCAGGCCATTTTTCCAGAGATTTTATTCTCTCAGCCTTATTTCCGGAAAGTTTGCTCAGATATCTACCGGATAGTGGTAGACAACAAGCTCAAAGAGCCTTCTGAATTATATCTCCGTAGATTTTACGAATCAATCAAGCTATTCCTCTTCGGGATCATCCTTCCTTCTGATTATGCCGATGATTATCCAATTCATAGCGCGATTTACAAATCCGATGTCGAGCAAGTCAGAAAAATGTGCGAGGGAACTCAAACGAACTGCTTTTTTGTGCATATCGAACAAGGGGATCCTATGGGAATTTCTCCTCTCCTCCTCGCAATAAAATTAGGAAATCAAGATATTGTTTCGATCCTTACGGCACATGGCGCTGACCCTCGGCATAAGGTTGTTCCTAAATCGAAATATCCGATGGAAGAAGCAATGTATACGAAAAATAAAGAAATAATCAAGGCTATGCTGATGTCGACCTATCAATTGCGGTTAAATAAATGGGAAAAGACAAAAGAAAGTGTATTGAACTTTCTTGAAAAGGTTCCAGATTTTAGCTTTGAGCTTCAATGGGAATGCGACTCGAATTTTATACCTTTTGTGAGCAAGTTAGCTCCCAGCGACACTAATAAAATCTACAAAAAAGGGACGAGTTTAAGAATGGATGCTACTATTGCCGGTATTAACAAACTCAAGGTTACTCGAGGGAATATTAGCTTATTTTTACTGGGTAAGGAGCATCCAGGTTATGAGGGCAAAATTCTGCTGGTAAACCATGGAAAAAAGACAATTACCGATCTGATGACTGAGATCGACCTAAAACACTTGGAAAAGCAAGTGGATTTAATCGCGAAGCAATCTTCGCTGCCTAGCGAAGTCAAACCTGAAGACATTCAATTTGAACCGGCCAAGTCCTGGCGAGGAGAGCCAATAACCGAGAAAATACAGAATTACCAAACTGTGAAGTATAACGCCAAAGGGACTCTATCGTTGCTCTACACGAAGAAAGTCAATGATGAAATTGATAAATTTGGTAGCTATGAAGCCTATTTCGAGAGCACGTTTCCAATGAGATATTGGGCTCCGACCTCATTTGACAGTAAAATATCTGATTGGTAAATCGTTTATGAAAATAACATCTTTTACTAGACCTCGGGCCATTTGATCAAGTCCGATTCTATGTGCAGTCAAATCCTAGCTTCCAAAAGAAGCTTTTTGACACCGAAGTTCAAGAGGAGGTGAAGCAAAGTCCGGAGATAGTTGCCAAATTCGAGATTCTGAAAAATTCTCAAAACAAGCTCACAAAAGAGACTAAGAAAAATATCGATGCTTCAATTTGGCTCGCGGATAGCTTCCCACTACATTCCGAGCATCTTCTCGCAATTTTAGATGTCATGTCCTCTGCGAATCCGAATATTAGCAAATTGAAAGAGTTTTTAGAGAAAAAGAGCATATTGCACAATAGAAGCTTCCCATTGAAGGCTGTGATTCCACTTTATCTGTCAGTAAGCGCAGTGATAAACTTCCGGAACTTTGTCTTCAAGTAATAATGAATTAATTTTCTTGACAGCTAAACATTTCTCGCCCTTAGGAGCCCTGACTCGAGTCTATTCGATCCGCCGAAAAGCAAGGACTTGATGCCAAGGTCTCAAATAGCAAAGTTAAGCCCCACTTCAAACAATCGAATGAAATTAGGGGAATCTTTCTCAATAAATGAGGATAAAACTTCAAATACTCGTGATCCTCAGGCTGAAGAAAGAAAGATAAATGAAATTAATATTGATGATCAAAGAATGAGAGCAAGTATGCTGAACAAGCAAAATTCTGATTATGGAAACGATGCTGAGAATTTTGGGTCTAGGTTGACCTCTGAGGTGCCATTAGACCATGAGGTTGTATCAAATGGCAGAGTTCTTACACCGAAGAACGTGTCGCTGAGAATGGAACGGTACTCGACAAGTAGTAAGAGAAATCTAAAAGATTTTGAGTCGTTTGTTGGAAGCCATAAAAAAGAAAATGAACCTCAAGAAAGCAATTTTAAGACGTCGCGGCTTTCATACAACAACTCGTTAGGGATAAAGATAGAGAATGATTTTCAGCATTTGAGGCTTAGAAAATCAAATTCAACTCATGACCTCCAAGTCAGCCCAGGTAAAATAAGCGAGGATGCAGATATGAAAGTAAGTGGAGGAAAACAGTTTACCTTTGATCAGGTAGAACAAGAAAACTTCCCATCAGAATCCATGTCGGAAATAGGAAGCCAGAAAAAACGTTAAGCTTGTAAATAGCTCTGAAGTTGATTTCTCAAAGAAAATATCTATATTAACTCTTTGAAAGGTTCGTTTACTACCCATTTATTTTTGAGGTGGTATATCTGTTTATGAGGAACCTATTAAAATAAGCCTGCTATTCATGAATTTATAAAATGTTTCTTTTGAATATTGCACCATTTGGTTTGTCTCTCTCTATTAAATCTATTACATATTTTAAAGAGCAGTTAAACTTGTATTCTGACTCCTATTGAAACGATTTTTGATTCCACGTGTGTATACAGTTTATTAGAATAGGATTAATTAAATTCTATTATAACTCTTTCAATGTTGTTCACATTTCAAAATTTCTGACTCTGAATACTTGCAAGGTTCTTTAGATTCAAATCACATAAACAGAACCACACGGGGATTTTTGAAAGTGGATGTTGACCATTCTGAGAAATGTCCTCAGCGTACCGCCAATGACTATCATTTTATGTCTTCTTTTTTTAGCGTTTTAACTTCTCTCTTTGATGTTAATCAAACCAGTAAAAATAAAGGCAAGAGCAATCCTGCAATATAATTTCTGAGCACGGATTTTAGGGTACTTTGATTAATTAAACTTTTTAAATTTTTTCGGCTTCATTAAGCTCAGAAATTGGAATACTGTGACGGGAAAATTTACTAGCATTTTCCTAACTGTATCCAGTCCCTGTGAGTTAGTTCTTTAAAAGGTTCGACTGGAATTAATTTTTCCAATTAATTTCTGACAAAAATTTTATGAGCACGAATCACCCGGTGAAAACCATCTTCTCTGCAAAGAGCGCCTTTAAGCCTCTCAGCGAGAGCAGAAACGATGCACCCGTGTCTGAATCTGTACACGGCTGCGACAACTCCCCTCTTCCTCCAACAAAAAAAGTAACAAAGCAATTATCTTCTTATTCTTATTATTATTACAGCTTAAAACTCTCTCTAAATACACCGTCAATCTCGTTCAGACATTTGGGAATTGCAACCCGAAATTTCATTACTCAGATGTTTCCAATCCGAAAAGAGTACTTACAAAGCCCTTTGAAGGTGAAAACCCATCTTATCGCTCCTTTATCTAAATATGCTCTTTAATAGGTCTTCGAAACAATGGTCACGATAATATCGAAGGCGACTACATACTACGAGTCGGTGAGCCTATCATTTCCCCCGAAAAAGAGGAGTACACCGCTGGATTGTTGGCAAAATCGCTAATTTGATGAATTAGGTACATCATTAGAGAGTTACTGGGAAAAGGGACTTTCGGTCAGGTGGCCAAGTGCAGCAAGCGAGGGTCTAGTTCTGAACTCGCGGTTAAAATCGTGAAAAATGAGCCGAACTACACCAGACAAGGGATACTAGAAATTAAAATACTCAAAGAGCTTGAAAAACGACCTGATACGGCCTCAGAGAATCATATTGTTACGATGATAGACCATTTCATGTTCAGAAATCACGTCTGCATAGTCTTTGAGGTCCTTCACTGGTCTCTCTTGGACTTGCTAGACACGTTCAAATGCAAGGGACTCTGCTTGAGCATGATCCAAAACATAATATCTCAGATTCTTCTGGGAATCTCACAGCTCAAAGCTCTAAGGATAATCCATTGCGATTTGAAGCCTGAGAACGTCTTATTCAAAGAGTAGTTATCTATGAAATGCTTTGTGTCTTATTTCTTATTTCCATAGCCTTAGCTGCAAAGATATCAAGATCATTGATTTGGGTTCCGCGTGTTTTGAGAATAACACGATGTATACTTACATTCAATCAAGGTACTATCGAGCACCTGAAGTTTTGCTCGGCATGGATTATAAATGTGCTATCGACATATGGTCTCTGGGGTGTATAGCAGTTGAGCTATACCTCGGAATACCAATCTTCCCCGGCCTAAATGCCTACGATCAGCTACGGAGAATCATCGAAATGGTAGGCATGCCCGATGATGAGATGATCCAAGAAGGAAAATATTCCAGCAAGTTCTTTAACTCTGCTGATGGCAAATGGACTTTCAAAACCAAAGATCAATTTGAAAAGGTAATACAGCTCCTTCTTTGCTGGTTAATGAACCGATATTCCAGGATAACCAGACGACTTTACCAAGCTTCAAGCAATATCATACTTTAACCAAAATTGATGAACTTAAATACGTTTGGATGAACTCCGAACTTCGAAAGAACCGAAATGAAGGTAATTTCTCGATTGAAACTGGCCAAAATCCTCAAATTGATTTTCTTTTTAACAGAAAAATTCCGACTCGATGCATTCTTGCATTTTATCAAAGGAACTCTGTGCTTAAACCCATTGAAGAGATATTCCGTTGATCAGGCTCTAGCGCATCCTTTTGTGACAGGAGAGCCATTTTCAGGCACTTGGACCCCACCTGACCATATTCTCGGTATATACTCCTTACTTATGAAACAAGTTTTCTTATTCCCTCATATAGAGAGCGAGATCCAAGAGACTCAAGGTCTTTCGTTAACTGCCATAATTGCTCAACACTGCAAGCAGGTACGGTTTGAGAGAAATCTATAAAGATTAATTCTCATTATCTAGTTTGCATTAATGAAAGCTGGTGAAATCAACGGTTTCCGTCTTAACTTCGAGCCGGAAAGCTTTGACCCGAGCACTGAACCAGCCGAGATGCTCACCAAAAAAGGAGCTGATCTTATTCAGACAGGACAAACGCCCAAATTCGAATTGGATGTAAAAGAAGAATCTAAATTAGATAGCGAGAAACTTGAACAAATTATCGATAAATGCAAGCCAAATGATGAAGACTCACAGAAGCCAAGCAAAAACAACAAAGAAGAATCAAAAGAAATTGGAGCAGAACAAACATCAACGGTTTCAAAAACCAAAATATTTTAAACCAAGCGACTTACTGGCTTATCTTCGAGCTCTCAGACATTTCTCTTGGAGAGGGCTTTAGGATAAGGGCTCAACCCTAAAATTACAAATACTTCATTTCAAATTAGCGTTATTTTCTTCTGATAGTATAGTACAAATTTTATCGATTTATTTGCTTGCTATTCACGATTCAACCGTATTCTTGCTTTCCTGCCTCTGAAAAAGCATAGGTCATGAAAAAGTTTCCATGGAGTATGCTTTTTTAGAGGCAGTATTACTTCCTTCGATTTTATTTACTCTGCCAAGGAAGTTCTTTGTTAGAGGAACAAGAAGAATATGAATTTCAGCGGAATTGCATGAAAATTGAGTCTATTCTAATTCATACTCTATATTTCATCACCCGACTTATCAAACATCCAGAACACCCTAACTACTTTATTCTCATGTAATTTGAGATCTAATTCACTCAAGAATAATTGAGGATGTAGCAATGAAATTAGAAGTTACTTATTATGACTACTTTAACGAGTGCCAGTCATTCTTCAATTCATGGACGTAAGTATGGTAATCTCTTATGAGAAAATTCAAAAGTTAATTTAGTCAGTGATATGTTATTTATACTGATATCTCAGAGGTCAAATTATCAAAAACGTTAATTTAGTAATTGACTGCTCAGTATGGAATCTTATTCATTTTCAGAGAAGCTAAGGGAAAGCGTCGTCGCTGCGCCCCCGCGAAAGAGTAAATTTGCAATGGCTTACTTCTTTTCGATGGGCGTGGGAAGTTTGCTCGCATGGAACACTATTCTAACAGCCGTTGACTTTTTCCAAGTGCGTTTTCCTTCCTACAACATATCTTTCCTATTTCCCATCCCTTACATCATTGGAACTATCCTGGTCAACCTTTTCATCGTTGAAATCGCTCACTGCGTTCGCCTGAACGCTCGTGTCGTTGGCGGTATCGCTATGATGTGCGTAATTATGGCGACAATGCCTTTAAGCTCCTCTAATCTCCCAGAACACATCGGGTTCTGGGTACTGATGATCTCATTATTTGTCTTGGCAGCTGCTAATATCGTCTCTGAAGCGAGTCTTATCGGAATGACAGCTCTTTTCCCGGCGGTATATATCAGGTTCTTCCAAACTGGTCTCGGCGCTGCAGGGCTTGCAGTAAATGCGCTGAGAATGATCTGCCTGGCTACTGTAGGTGACAGCAGTTCAGATTACATCAGCATTATCGTCTATTTCGGTTTAACCCTCCTAGTCACAATTCATTGTATTGTTATTCATTTGAGGTTCATTAGAACTGACACCTTCAAGTTCTACACTCATAAGATCCATCACGATCGGCACAACGATAGCAGCGTTCAAGTCGAGCCTAACGCCCCAGAACTTGCTGGAGCGCTGGTAAGCAATCAAGAGACGGTTGAAGAGAAAATAACACAAAGACCTCCAAAAGCCACCATTGCTCTTGTATTAAAAGAAGTATATGGCAGTGCTATCCTGATGGTTGTGATATTTATCCAGACCTTTATGATGTTTCCTGGCGTCACCCTCAAAAAGAATCTATCTAACATGAACTCAGCCTGGAATACCGTGATATTGATAACAACTTACAACTTATTTGATATCACTGGAAAGTCGATGGCCGGATTTAAAAGAAAAACCATGAAGAAGTTCCTCCCACTTGTGGTGCTATTGAGATTTTCGTTATACGCGCCTTTTATTTTAGTTGCGCTAAAGGAAAAGGGATGGGTTGAAGAGGATTGGGTATCGCTGACAGTGTTGGCGCTGTTTGGGCTTACTAATGGGTATTGCAGTTCTTCTTTGTATGTCATAGCGCCGGAACAGGTGGAAAACCATAAAAAAGAAACCGTCGGGTTTATTATCCAGCTGTCGTTGTACATAGGAATTGCTTTGGGAACTTTCTTAGCTCTCCCGTTAAGTAACCTTGGCAAAGATAATTGAAGGTTTTTAATTCATTGTGATCTAAGATTATGAAGAAATGATACAAATCGAGTAGATTTTGGAAAAATTGGTAGTGCATACAGCCTTAGGAAAGATAGTTTTAGAGATCAATAAATATAGAGTCCTGTAATAGTGGTATTTAATTCTGTCTACAACTTTAGGGTCCATTTTAAAGTAAAGTTGTATCTTTAAATTGTGTCTTGTGGATAGCTGTGTGCAAACGTAACGAAAATGATTCAGAATCCATTTCTCTTACAGAAAGTCTGCTTGTATTTGTTGGACATCATTGTAATCAACAGTTACTCACATTAAATATTTCTAATTACTCAAAACAAAAACAAGTTCTCAATCTCTTGAGAATATCATCCGAGAATCTCTTTGATATATGGTCTCCAAGCGGCTTGAAATAGCTTATCTTAGTTTGAAAATGATATAAATGCGTATTTCTAAAATCTACTAAGGGAAAACTAGTTAGATAATGAATGTTTCGATCTGACCATATTTGGTTGTGTTAAGGCTTTTGATTAAGAAAACAGCAGACTCATCTTGGTTTCAAGGGATCAGCACTTCAGTTTCGAAAACAAATGCGAGAAAAACTTCATCGACTGGAAGTTTCAAAAAAATATTAATTAATTTATTTATAGAATGTGATATCGGTAAAACTTATCAGATGAATATACCGGGAAAGCAATTCCTGCACTTATATGAAGAAATATATCAACAAAACTCAAAAAATCGTTTTGTTTCTCATTATCGCTGCATCGTATTTTTTATTCATGAATTAAATTTACGTGATCTTCCCAAGGTGTTGGAGACGAAGAATATCTGAATTTCAAATCTCAAGGGCAGGTGGCTCTATCTCAAAATTTGACGGTGGTGTGTTGGATGATATTTGAAATTCGTCTTTGGTTCTCAGTAACATTTTCCTGGTATCGCGTTTCCGAAATTAAGTTGACGTTAGCACTGATATTAAACAATTATTAATTAATTATAATCTTTTTTTTCGCATTTTGAAATCATTTCTATAGCTTGAGGCTGATTGAGATAATTTCAATTGTTTGTAGACAACGTCAACCGAGAAAGTCCCTTCGTCTACTCCGTAGAGCAGGACTTAAACGTATGGCCAGGTTAGTTTGTCTTTGGAGAGTGGTGGGTGTTTAAACCGTATTATTTTGCGTGGTAAGGTAGAAAAAGACCACACCATTGCTATTTCCAACTCAAAGAGTCGAGAGGACCATTCATCAAAATCTTCAAAGAGAAATTTCACTTGGTGCAGATTTAAAGTACATGAGTGCATTAGACAACCGTCCTGACGATTCGAAGTATTTGTTGGCAACTACTATGTTTTCATGAGTCAACTTAAGAAGATGAGATGCGCAAACCGATTTTCAAGAGGAAATTCTGTTGTTTTAGAGAATTTCGACTTATAAGTTTCGCTTTGTTATTTTCCTTGGACAGAGGTTCAAACAAACGCTAATTCGTTTTTATGACGTCATATCGGTAAGCACTATCGTATGCCAATTAATGCCATAAGTGCCTCTGAGAAAACATCCTGCAACTTATGATAGCTTTTTCAAATTACTTTGTTTTTCATAATTGTTGACTCGAATCTGCCAGAGAGCCTGCTGTGTCATAATCTCATATTTCCATTCATTAAATGTTTTCTACCGCCTTTTCCACTATTTGAGAGATGTAGCATGTTTCAAACTCCAATCACAGCTTGGTCTTATTTCAAAATATGAAAATATATATAACTTTGAATGCATTCAAAGCCGTTTTTGTTCTGAGCAAAATTTTATATCACCGGGATAACGAAATTAAGTTCACGTAATTATTTGTATTAAATAATAATTGGATTTTTATTTTCTAATTTATTGCAACTTGAGGCTGACTGAAATAATTTCAATTGTGTCAGCATCCATTGTCTTCTGGACCTGCTTAACAGAGAAAC
>ENA-UOTX01000529-UOTX01000529.1-compost-metagenome-genome-assembly--contig:-NODE-529-length-39170-cov-15.944619_pt1 | contig 39170 bp, 10 predicted proteins | sample MGYA00238143_ERZ746982 | MGnify/ENA primary metagenome ERZ746982 (study PRJEB28758, sample SAMN06268862) | compost metagenome | isolation source: single cell | place: USA: California, Emeryville, Joint... | reverse complement strand
ATGTTAATAACTGAAAGTGATAAACTCAAAGCAGCTATTCGAGAGAGTAAGAGTACAATAAAGGATTTACAGCAGAAGATCAGTTTGCTTATCGATGAAAACGAGAGAGTGAATGCTTATGCCACTGAAAAAACAAAAGAATTAGAAGAGTTGAGGCAGAAGTTGACAAAGTAAAATGTTACTAGATGTAAATATTCAAGAGACCTGCTTCTGGTAACACTTTTAAAATTTTTTGTTTTCGCTTTCTGTGTTGGTATTTACATGGATTTGCGTATGCCATAAAATCAGAAAGACCATTAATAAAAAAAACTGTTTGGGAAGATTAGATATAATTTGCTTTTCACTAGTGCAATTTGTAACATTACAAGAATAAAACCAACAAAAACAAGTTGTATGCAACAGAATTCAAGGGATAGAAAGAAGTTCAAAATTTTAAGAATATTGAGCATAGCTCACTATTCGTTCTTACTGCCTATGATTTCTTCAATTTCATTTTTGAAGGGTCACTTTTCACAATTTTTCCTGAAACACAAATGACAATTATTTTTCCGAAAAAATACTAATACAAAGTTCTTACATTTATTTACAAAAGATAATAAGTTTGAGACCAGATTTTAGTTGATGTTTGTATTTCAGATCAATATTTTTGTAAACTGTTGCTCACACTTCCTTATTATATTTATCTGTAGGAGTTTCGGAAACACTATGTGCTAGCAATTAGTAGCAATTGTGGATAATACAGGTTCTTAAGCATGTTGTTTAATATTGAGAATTACAATAATTGGATCGATTCTACAAAATTTAATTAATGAATCTATTTTAATTCTGCTGAATCAAAGAAGTACCTTTACTGAGGTGAATAATGTGTTGCCGAATTGCTATTTGTGGATAATTTTCTCCAGGAATACGCAGGTGATAAGCATTTCAAAGAATTGTTTAGCTTGATTCTCAACCAGTACCAAATATAAATTTTAGATTTTGAATTTTTCATTATAATTTAATAACTTATAAATTAACTTAAGCTTATCAGTAGGAGAAAATATTTTTGTATTTTGCATGTTTATGGAAATAAAGTGCCTGAGAACTAAATATGTATCGCTAAGGAGGGCCAAAATCAAATATTTCATAAAGGAAAGGAATTTTTCTATTACTTACGAATCAATGATAGGCAATTTACAGTTAAGAGGATTCAAACTCATGAAATGGGCAGCGCTAACTAATGTTCGACAAAATGACCCCACCTAATACTCAGTAATTATCGCTTAAGGGAGGCTCTAACACTTTCTCTAGCACTGACACTTGATTGAGCAGGTTTCATCAACACCTTGCCAGTTACCTGGTCGTTGATAAAGATCATAACAGTGCATACAAGACCAGCTGCGCTGATTGTGAATAGCGTAATTTCAGACCAGTAGAACCCAAATTTAGTTTCAGCTGTGGCTTCCTGTATTTTACCAATGACAATTGGCACTACAGTTAATACGAGATCTTGGAAAGCACAAATGAGACCGAATGCTGTTCCTAGGTATTTAGTTGGCATGACCAATGGAACGCATGGCCAAAAGATCGCTGCGTACGTTGCGTAGAAGATTCCAAACAGCGCTACTGGCAAAATACAAATATAGCTACCGTCGTAATTTGGAAGCCATGTGAACAGACCATGAGCAACACACAGGAGAGCCGTGGAGGCAATCATAATCAAGCTTCTCTTTCCGATTTTATCAGTGAGAAGTCCGAATAGTGGGGTAACTGCTGCGGCAGTCAAGTAAATAATTGGGATGATTGAACCGGCTTCATCACTAGTCAGACCAAAACGCTTCTGAAGGAATGAGTTGGCTTGGTTGGTAAAAGCGTAGAAGCCGGTGTAGATCAGCCCGCAGTTCAAGAGCAAAAGCCAGAAGATTAATCTGAAGCTCTTGATGGCTTGCCAACTGAATATGCTGCTTTCTTCTTCTGACTCACTTCCTTTTTCTTCGTCACCAGCCTGTGGCGCGGTCTTTAGCACACCTTCTCTCTCATCAGAAACGCGATCCATGTATGCCAAGATTATACCAGTAAAGAATGAGACGGCGCACAATATCATTCCGATAAGGCAAGGAAGCCATACTTTCTGAGAAGCGGTGTATATTTTGGGGGAGATGAAAGAGTTAAGGGAACTTCCCAATCTTCCTATGGAGATATTCATACCAAGAGCAAATGCCAATTCTTTTCCCTTGAACCATTTTGAGACGATGGTGGACTGTGCGACGTTGAGACAGTCACTGCCGACACCGAAAACAGCACGTCCTGCAAGCATCAGCCAGTAAGCATTGCCTCCAATACCCCATACGAAGAGACCTTGTCCGGCAACGATAAGCAATGAGAACGCCAATAAACCAACTCTGACTCCAAGAGAGTCGACAATAATTCCTCCTACTAGAGTTAACACGATGTCTGGAGCGGCATAAACAGAATAAAGGAGGTTAAAATCTGAAGGTGATAGATCATAAGGAGGGCTTTCAAGTTGTGTTTCCAGTGCCTGAGGATTATCAAAGGAGAAATATCCTCCAAAAACTACAAGACAACTCAAAGCAAGTCCGAGCCATCTCCATTTGCTCAACCGATAAGAAATCTTTTTCTCAAGTAAATATTCCTTAGAGGAATCTTCTGGGTTTGCGCTGGTGATAACCATCTTCCTGATTTTAGATAAATTATTTTTTGATTATTGAAAGTCTAAATTCGAAGTTAGAGACCCTAATACCAATTGGATCGTAGCAAAATCTTTTCGTTAGTCAGAGTACATATTCATGATTATCTTAGTATGAAAGAGATTACAAGATAAAGATTTGACTTAATCATCTATAAATGATCCATTATAGCTCCTCTGTCCATCTTAAATAGTGGCAGAAGCTTTTTAAATTCTTCGTTCTTGGCATCTTTGCAGAGTTCAAACAGCAAAGACTCAGAAGTGGTAAGGAACGCTCCAGCTTTCTCGAGCCGAGTCAGCGCAGCTTCTCGATCCTGCTTTCTTTGACTTGAAACTCCATCTACTGGCAGATGAACCTCATATCCTAGCTCGATCAAATCCAGTGCTGTTTGCTGAACGCATACATGAGTTTCTATCCCATAGAGCACGACAATTTTTCGTTCACTGTGCTGCTCAAGAGCCTTTTTCACATCTGGAGTCAGCATAGAGAATAATGTTTTCTCAAACACCTGAGACCCTTCTGGCCAGGTTGTCTTCAGGTCATCAATGGTATTGCCGAATGCCTTCACATAATGCTCTGTTATAATTAAAGGGATTTTAAAAATGCCACAGGCTATATTGAGTGATTTTGTCGTCCTAAGAACAGAATCCATACAATATATCTTGTCTTTAAATACAGTCTGCATATCACACTGGAGAAAAATTGCCTTAGAGGCATCAAGACGACCAAGCGAGTTTTTTCCTGTATCCATTTCAAAATCCGCTGAAGTGGTTAATGATTTTCTTAGATTTTCGAAATTGTAAAATATTCCTCAAATTATTTAATCTGGTTCCAAAATTGTGAGAAAACTTGAGTTTCTGAACATATCAAATCATATTTGAAAGGAACAATCCTTCGATTTTGAAGAGGCGAATTTCTAAAATAGTAAGAAAGAATAGTAGACTGATATTGCTCACTGCTAATCTATAAAATCGTCACTAGAATTACGGTATCTTATTTTTTTACTCACTGCTGTCTTAACTTCGCACGTCCTGTGATATTATTCGAAATCTACAAAAACAAACCATAATACGATGTAATCTTGTGAAATAATGTCTGGAACCTATCCCAACATGAAATTAGTGAAAGTTGTACGAAAAATCAATTCACAAAGCCACAAGAATTCAGTAAGGTATTTCGATATTCTTACATAATATACAATTTACAATTTTGAGTTTTGGGGATTGAATGCCTAACGAAAAGAGGAGTCACAACAATAATTTGATCACGATTGATTTGAGGATATTTACTAATCGCTACGCGATTTTATACGCATATTTCAAATTAACAATAAATGAAACAAGTTTACACGCAACACCTCAGTGGCGGTCCAATTTCATGATTAAGCCTTGTCTATCTGTAAAAAGATAATAGTAACTTGGGTTTCACCACGCAGCTGAAAGCGCGTCGCATTTAATTTAGAAATCTGCGTCTGTAATCTTACTTTTCATATTTACACGTTTTAGCCAGGCGAGTCCAGGGAACTTGGGTGGGTTACAACTTTGCTGATGTGTAATGAGATCCCTCCGTTTCACATAGTTAGCACAGGTCTTACATAAAATCATCACTTCCTTGCAATCATACTCATTGTGATTCTTCTTATTCTTCCTCAAACAAACCGCAGTACAAAATTTGCAAATGACTTCCATTTCAGGGCATAGGGTTTCATGTTGCTCGAGGTCTTTCCTTTTAATCAAGGCTCCACATTTATGTTGATCGATTACTTCTCTGCAAGCCAACTCATGGTCATTCCTGGAGTAAAATCTTAAATTACAATATTTGCAGATCACCTCAGGACAGTCACACGGAACATCGTTTCCAATTAGATCATTCTTGTGAAGATATTTCCCGCACTGACATTTTACAACACGGTACTCACATTCTTTAATCAGATGAGCATCCAATGCCTCCACAGTTCCAGTCCAAACGCAGGGTTTGTCAAGAATTGCTCTCATGGGACAAGCTACGGTTTGAAGTTTAATGATGCTCTTAAGATCCATGACTTCTAAGGAGGCTGTTATTTGTTTTCTGCATCGAGGGCAAGAAGCTCTGCCCTGAGTAGCAGCGCAGAGGTCATACGCGCAGAGCTTGCATAATGAATGTCCACAAGGAAATAAAGTGCACGGGTTGCGGAATACTCCAAGACAAATCACACATAGCATCTGCTCCATCAAGTTTTTACTTTGAAATATTTCAATCGGGTAGCCTGTATTGAGGAATACCTCCACAGAATGGGCTTTAAGGTCGGCTGATATCATTTCGTTTTGATTACAAACGGTTAAAGTGGATAGTTAGCTCGCTATTCTTGAAGTTTTGTAATTGAAGGAACTGTCGAAATTTTTAGAAGCCTCTAAATTATTTAAATTTCTGAGGACTTAACTCGGGTAAGTGTTCCAGTTGATCACTTGATCGCATCCGATCAATACATCAAAAAAATTTTCGGTATCAATTTTTTTCAGAGTGAAACTTCACAATAACATATAGAATTTACTTTTGTACCACTTAATCCTTCTTTTTTGTGTTGACGTGCAAGAATAGAGAGTGAATGAATGGTGTCGTAAATTCTATATTTGCTGTTGATAGAGAAATGCAATAATTTAAACAAAAAGCAAAACAAAATATTAATAATAATAACAATAGAGCAACAGATCGTTCAATTTCATTTAAAACAGCCTGCCTCGAAGTAGTTTTACCAGGATAACTCTCTTGCAAGCATTTTGTGAGCAATAATTGAGACAATGATAAGGGTCTTTGAAGATTTAATCCAATTAATCAAATATCCACTTTCGGCTTTAAATACCGCTTATGAAGATATTTTTTATAATTTCAAAAAAATTCAAAAAAGAAATTCATTTCTATATTTTCTCTCAACTGACGAACTGACTGCGAAAAGCTACTTCGAACTATCAAGTGCTCAAATGAATTCATACTATCCTTTGCGGGTATCTACATCCGCAAGGTCAAACCGTTAGCACTTGTTCACAAGAAGTTTTTTGCAGCAATATCATCATCACTACCACTCTAACGATCACCAACTTCGATCCATTCAAGCTTGGTTTTGTCCGGAGTGAAAGCAAACTATCTGTCTTACCCGCAGTATCTCCTGAATGAGATATTGTGATAATAGCCGATAGACAAAAAAAATACTCAATCAATGAGAGAATGGACCTAGCCAATAATAGAATTCTAAACAAAATACATTGAATAGTGTCAGGTTAGTTGTTTCCTAAACAATTTTGTAACACAGGTCTCTATAAACGAGAAACTTTTGGCGTAGAAATAATGGTCCTTTGTCTAAAAAGTTTCCCATTGTGAAAGCATTTTTGTCTTTCAATTTATTTCAATTCAAAGAGAAAAGCTCGTAGAAAAATGAGTTTCTACAGTTTTCTTTTGTCTGCTTTGATCAATTATTGGCTTTCATCATCATTAATGCATTTCTCATCTTGAGAAGATACTAATTGGAGAAGTATGTCTGTTAGTGCATACAAATATTTAATATCGAAAGGTTCGCTAGCAGATTTAAACACATATGGACAAATACTAACACATGAAACAGTCATCTGATTGCAAAACCGCTTTCTTTACAGTTTATCAACCAATTCAGACAATTGCTTTATAGCCTTTTTATAGTTTTCCTTCATTGTATCTTTTTTTCCCTCATAACAAGCCTCCAGCTTTCCCAGCGGTTCGTTCATACATCTGTAATAGGATTTTTGATCTTTCGAATTCCCTTTGCATCTAGCGGTTTCTCTAGCAAACTCATCCTAATGAACATGGCGATAAACTCCTATTCAGTAGTTAATGACCTACTTCACAGGCTTTGGATAATCCTTCATTCTCTTTCTTTTGGCTCAGATAAGGTTTTAATATCATGCGCGAGCATTCTTCTGCTTCTTTAAGATTGTAATCCTTTCTTTCATAACATTTTGCTTGAAATTCATGCGTTTTCTCCTAAAAATTCAATAAAACAGATTATAGTGTTTGGGTCGGTCTTAGTCTGTTTGATTTGATCTGGCTAATCAAAGTACAAAAGTGAAAGAGTATGAAAGTTTTCTGGATACAAGATGAAAGATTCTTACTTTCAATTTTTTGTAGTCGGCTGCAAAGAAGTCAGCAAATTTTTCGTACATATATCTCATTTTGATTTCAGGATCTTGCTCACGATACATAGCCGTTTACGAAAGAAAGCTTTTGAATGTTAAAAGATGGAATTGTCGATAATATCTCTGAATATAAATAGATATTTTGAAGAATAAATAACTTGAAGAAATTTCGAGGTTGCGAATGTATTGTTGGCTTTTCAAGTCTAAGGGGAAAATATTTCAACCAGTAGGCTTTGTTGTTTGTGAAATATAACAGACTTGAGAGAAAACAAAATAGAATATGATTCTTCTCAAATATAGTATCCTTTTGCAAACCTGCAGCCATTGTGATTTTTCCCGGTTCACAAAAAATAGCAATCTCTCTTTGTTATTAATTGTTGCTTGCACTTCACTTGAAGTAAGTACACGGGGACATGACTCCTCGAATAAACCAAATTATACAAATCCTTCACTTAAAATTGAATTCGGATATTAAACAATTCTCTATAAAGTAATTTATTGAGGGGTAAATGCATAAATTATCTTATGGATCACTTTCTATCCAGAAAATTAATCAGAATCAAACCTATGTACTTCTTAAGCCACTTATTGCTTAGGTTGTTGCCCATGTTCATGTGCACATAGTTCTTATTGGCAAAACAAGAACATGGACCTGTCAAGTTTCGAAACTAGAATATTTTTGATGTAAAAGTCAACCAATCTATTTCAAACATATGACTAAAATCGATCCTGGCATGCACTGAGCCTATTTTATTGATCAGATAGCCGAATTAGATTTCTGATGTATTATAAAATATTGAAGTTTTTTCAATAGTCTTATGAAAAGCCATCCAGCTTTTTTGTATTGAAATTATGGAATCAAAAGCCAAATGAATTGCTCTGCATAGTTTTTCAATCACTTCGTTAAAACTTTCAAGCAGAGAAAGTTATTTAAATTGTTAGGAAATAAATACGGCTTGGGATTAAAAAAGTAGTGAATTAGGTTATAACTTTAGAATTATTTATGATGATAACGAACAATTGGAATCTATAAGTTTTTTTATTTCAATTTATAAGGTCAAGTTCAGAAATAAAAAAAGAGATGACAGAAAAGCAACCCACTCCAAAAGAAATAGTGTTACAATCAAAACAATTTGCAGATCAAGAGCTCCTCGAGACTTTTCCTTCAGCTCTGAAAGTAATGATCTTATTTTTTTGGTCATAATTATCAAACAATTTTAGCCTTTGCTTATTGTGTGCCTGCTATATACAGGGTACATGGGTTACAGCACCGACGAGACATGGAAGGCTGGTGGATCCCAACTCTACGTTCTGTTTCCAATCTTTAGTGGCTTAATAACGCTAATCTTGATGTTGATTCTGATTCTGTATAAAAAGCTTCAGAAGAAGAGAAGACATTTTCTCAAAACAATTGGAACTCTGATACCAGTATTTAGTTGTACTCTCATTTTCGAAGGCCACATTGTTGGGTGTGTGAAATGTACCAAACCTCTTGGGAGCAATGGAGCGTTTTTTATCGGGTTTATACTTTTCTTCCTTTTCTGGACTTTTATTGCGTTTGTTTCTGATTGGAGACTACGGTGCGTATTGATGACCAGCTTTTACATTTACACTGCAATGAGAGCTTTTTCTAAAGATTTGGGATACCACCTCTTACCTACATTCGGGATGCTCATCTTAATCAACTTTGAAATATACTCTAAAGAGCAGCAGAAACTAAAACTTATACAGGCTGTCATGGCCAGCAAAACTCACAATTACGAATGGAAAAATCTCGTTAAAATACACTTCAAGACACCTCTTGCAATTTTGGACACAAATTTAAAACCAAAATTTTATAACGAAGAGATGGGAGCGAAGTTTGGGTTTAAAAGCGAAAATAAAGCTGAGTGTGGCCACCAAATAGTCGAAATTTTGCAGAATATTAAATTAAACAATCCAGACTTTGATATGAACACAGGAAAGCTAGGAAATCATCAACATCCACAGAATTTCCTGACGAACACTGAAGGAGACACGCTGCCAAGCATTAGTCTTTATGACTTGATGTTTAGCGCTTACCTTAATAGTCGAACCATTACAGAATTGAAAGTTCCTGATGCAATTGTGAATATTAAAGATAACGGAATGCACCTTGAAGTAAATATAAGAGCTATTCCTTGGAAGCAAAAGACCTGCTACATGATTCTTTTCACCGATACTACGATCCACGTTCTCAATAGCAAACTTAAAGAACTCAACCTATATAAGGACACATTGCTTGCCACAGTTTCGCATGACTTGCGTTCTCCGCTGAATGCAATTATCGGAACAATCGAAGGGATCGATTTGGACCCGGCATTTCCCGGCAGCTTAAAAGGAGAGCTAGAAGTTGCAAAAAATGGCTGTTCATTCTTAATGCTCTTGATCAATGATATTCTCGATTTCTGTCAACTTCAGAACAGCGATTTAAGACTGACTTTCATGAAGGCAGATCTCAAGAAAATTCTTCAAGACACTCTTGCCTTGGTGAAATTGCAAGCAAAAATGAAACATATTGAGCTACAACTTGAAGTAGAAGAAGGCGTTTCAAACGAAATTTTCACGGATCCCAATAGGCTCAAGCAAATTCTTGTGAACCTACTGACAAATGCAATTAAGTTCACAAATGCTGGATTTGTGAAAATATGCTTGAATAAAACTGAATACAATGGAAGGCCTTTCTTCATGTTTAGTATCCAAGACACAGGTGTTGGAATTCAAGAAAAAGATATCCCGAAGCTATTCAAACTCTATGGAAAATTGAGACAAGAAGATGAGAATATCAATAAGTATTATATTGTTATATTAGTAGATGACTTTTTTTAATCATTAGGCATGGAATAGGACTGGGACTGAAAATCTGTCAGGACCTTCTTAAAAAATTAAATACCTGCCAAAATAATGAGTTCATTGTTGAAAGTGAGTATGGAAAAGGGTCCATCTTCCGATTCTGCCTCCCCCACGAAAGCTTTAACCACTTAGAAGAAGTTAAATCTCGATCTCAAGATGAGATGGGCACAGCTTGGGACAATATCTCAACGATTACACTTGACAACAAAAAGGGTGCAATTCCAAGCAGCCCTCGAAGAAAATTCTTTGAAAGTTTGAAAACCCGCGTGGATCAAAGCATCACCCAAAGTGATCTAATTTGCAATGAAACAATAAGGCCGCTCTTAACTCCCAGTAAAAGACAAGGGGAAATTTTGATAGTGGATGATGATGCTTATTGTGTAGCAGCCCTTCGATCTTTATTGGGCCGCCTCGGTTACAAAGCCACCGGAGTTTTTAGTGGAACAAGTGCAATACAGGAACTAACAAACTCTCCAAGAAAATATAGTGTTGTTTTGCTAGATTGTCATATGCCGGGTCTTGATGGAATAGAAACCGCAAAAATAATTCGAGAAAAAACCAAAAATGACGAAGTCGACGATGTCACCGTAATTGGACTTACTGGAGTGACAACAGAAGCTGAGCAGTCTCGCTGCAGAGAGGCTGGTATGGATGATATACTTATAAAGCCCGTAACAAAATCAGTTATCCAAATCAAATTATTACAATATCTTAAGAACTTTGATTGAGAAATCATTTTCTCAAATCGTTTTTTGGGCAGTCAAATAATAATAATGCTGAAACCTTAATCTCGGTCAAAGGTATTGTAGCCCATTCAGCAATTTCTTAACATGTATCTATTTATATTCTAAGTATTAAATAAAATGTACGGCTCTCTCTAGAGTTCAGAGTAGCTGTATGCTTTAGTAACAAGAAAAAGTCAAAATTATTCGCAAAGTTGAATGTACACAATGGATAATAGAAGATTCTCAACGAAGTATAGGGTGGCAATCTCCTGATGAGATCGATTTGTTTTCTTTGAAAAGAAAGTACTACTGTATTGAGAAGGGAAATAATATTTTTCTTCTTGTTTTTCAAATAGTCAGTTTAGAGAGTTTGTTATATCATGCAAATATGCCGAGATAGCACTCATTCGTTTTTTCAGCACCTTCTCAACAATTTCAATCACACTGATATTTTTTCTAGACATCAGTTGGTGTTTAAAGAATTTGCACTTTTAATCAAGACCATATTGGGGAAAAATTGAAAAATATAGAGCTCAATTTTCACTAACACCTTAGTTTTAGCTAACGAAGCTAAATTAGGCAATATTTCAGTACGAAATGCTTGAAAACCATTTTTTTGTCTGATACTTTTGTCTCGAAATGCTCACAAAATGAATCTGAAGGAATATGATTAATAAAATGATTGAAGCATTTCAATACGAACAATGCAGAAATAAATTCAAATATCATTGTTGATTAGTTTTTTTCAATTTAATTCGCTTGAATTGCGTATTTTTAGGCTTCATTGTTATACCTGATTATTGACTTTTCTTTAGGAGTTATCATCATTTGAGAATATTACTACCATAGGAGCACGCATTTTGCAATAACGTATACCTTCTCATTGAAAGCATTTTTTATTTCATAAAATTATTTCTCAACGTGATCGATGCCCTCAAAATGATGCAGTAAATTTTCACAAGCTGCTGATCAGGAGATAGTCGACCTTGTTGCAGCTCAATAAAAAACATCTTGCACCTAAAGTTTAGCAATGTATAAATTAATTGGAGATCAGCTAAATACCAGCATCTATGTTCTTTCAGACCCTCAAGGAATCCAGAAGAAGCAATAATACTCCCTCTGATTGCTGTTATAGCTCGCACTATCGAAACTTCAGCATTAAGTAGGAGTTATTTGAACGCTTCTTGTTAATGATGTACCCAAATATATTTTCTGTTCGTATTAAAAATTATTACAAGAAAATACCTCTGGAACCTTACTGAAAGATTAGCCTTAATAAATCTTATTTTTGAAGTCTTTGACTAATAAATTAGTTTCAATTTCGATAAAATAAAAACTCGAAGGTTTGGGATCTCAGAAAATAAACCACTCTAATTCCAGGCTTAATTAGATTCAGTCAATTTGAAATTTTTCAGTTGAATAAAAATAATAACTCACATCAGATGGTGGTTAGGTGCTTCATCGAGATCTATTATTAGACATTTGCATAAGATTCAGCTGAAAAATTTTCAGTCTCTGACTTTATATAGAAAGACTTCAGTAGCACTTAATAATATTTTTTTGATATTTACATCCTCGATCTTATCAGCTCGAGGAGGTAATCTTGGACTTTGAATAGGCTTACTAATTTTCTTTTAGAGTCAAATTCTAGAATTATCTGTTGAATCTTGAGAGCTCGAGATCTCCAAGTCTAAACAGAAGAAATTTCAAATTCCCAGAGAAAGTGCATCAGCAATGAGGTTGAAATATCTACGCTGGTGAAGATAAAAGTGAAAGGTAAAGCCCGAATTTTCCAGAGCAAAGGAAGACTTGAAGTAACCCAGAGCACACACAAGAGATAAGGGAATCAATCCCTACTAAATGCTTCCTTTGAAAAAATACATTGATGGATGAGCTCCTGTAAGGAAAGTTTTGAGAACTGCGGGTATTAAATTCTCAAGAGAAAACAAAGAATAGATCGATATCTCATCGAACTTGAAAATATCAGGCCTGCAGAAAGCTCTGGCCTTGTAACTTCACAGTTCGAAGGGATTTCGACAAAATCTCAGTGACAAAAAATGCATTCTCAAAAATATAGTGATTTGCTAAGCATTAAAAATATCTATTGATTGTACTGAATCATTAATGATTCATGGAGATGATGTTATGTGGCCTTTATATTCCGCCTTTTTAGTGCTCATGGAATGGACTACTATAATAATCTTCCTCAATTATTTAGCAATTATTATTGTTAAATTTGAGGAGATCCTTATACGTTTCTAACGTAGCGGTCAGGAGCGAATTTTTTATTTAGTTTCAAGCAGGGAAGGGACGTTAATTAATTAATATACGAGTCTCTTTACAAACTTTCCATTTTATCGCCAACTCTCATAGAGATGATGAAGCATTGTTTGTGAAAGCTGTTCACCTGGAGATTCTAAAGCTGGTCTATGGTCTTTTTAATAATTAACATTAATGTCCACAAAGAATAGCTTACTTACATTTCAAGCCTGAATTGAGCAGCCTCAGCTTCCAAAAAAAAGATCGCTAAGCAAATTGCATCATTTAGCTATTGGAAGTTAAATTTTCGGAATTTTTTTTTTTTCTTTTGCAATTAAATTATTAAATTCTAATTTTATCAACAATAATACGGTTTGAAACACAATCTATCAATGTTTCTAAGGAGTCTTAATGAACCCCACACAAGATCAATAACAGTTGAATCAATCCTTCCAACTCTGAAAATTTCATCAAAAAGAGGACTTAAAATTATCGATTGGATTTAAAAGATTGTTGCTGAAAATAGACAATTAATCCAAGTCGCAAAATTTAATATTTCAAACTCATATCTTTTTCGTCAAAAGGTTATGAATTCTAAAAAGAGCACTGTTCGTTATGGAGACTACGTATTCGTCAAACTTAGTAAGGCAGAGAGCCCTCATGATGAATTTGTCATTTCAGCAAATGGCTTCTACTCTGCGAATATTTGGGCTGGAGAAGAAGCAAATCTAAACGTCCGTAGCTTTAGAAGCTCTCTTTTTCAAATCTTTCCGAATCAGCATATTGCCAAAGACGCTAACATCAAGCAAACAGAGACACAGTTCAATCTGTTAAAAATGTTGAATCCAGATAACATTGCTGGAACACGTTTTTTCATGGAAGAAATCAAGAAAGAAAAAAATAAAGAGAATCGACGAGCTGAGAAGGTAGAATTCCTTAAACAGAAAGAGATTTCAGAAACCTTTGGGCATCCAGTCCTCTATGGCGGAAAATTTACTCTTAAGCACGTCGAAAGTGGCATGTTCCTCGAAAGTAGTCCTAAATCCCACCCTTTTGGGATCGGTTGCTATAAGGTGAAGCTTACCAACTCGCCAAATTCTGAAATGCATTTCCAAATCATGCCTTCTCTTGCTCACCGCTTGCTCGGAGAGACTGTCTTCTATGGAGAACCAATTTTAATTTACACGCCTCAACTGAATAATTTTTTGCACTTTGGAGACGTTCAGCCTCTGAGCCCATCATCATTTCTCAATCCTAATCCCATCTTAGATAATCATCATTTCCCTCCTTTCCCTCGTAGAAGAAGAAAACCGGTTTTAGAAAACAAAACAACCAAGGTAGTTGGGTGCTCCTTAACTAACAACACAGCAATACTTATGGACTACAATCATTTTGAATCTGACTTCTTGAAAACAGGAGACTATATTAGAATTTTCCATGATCATTCTTGTCTCACGATATATGAACAACTAGAGACTCGAATCATGTTTGAGTCTTATGAATCTGCTGAATATCGACATCAGCTTGCGAATACAATTTTTCAGATTGCTAGAGTTCCTTCAGGCCCAAAAGAGTTTCCTCGAGAGGAGATAGTTAGAACTCTTAGCTCTGAAAAGATAGGGATTAGTGCTGCTGAGAATAAAGCTGACCTCTACCTGCTTCGACACTTCGTTACTGGAAAATATCTCGCATTGTCAGATCAAAAGGATGAAAGCAGCAACGAGAGAGGATCAAGAAAACAGCACCAGTTGCAACTTGTTGAGATTTCTGACACCAAAGCAGCGCCCCAAGGAAAGTTCCCATATATTCAAATAGTTGCTGAGCCACACGAAGGCACAGAACAGGTCCACAAAAGTGCGGTATTCAGAATCAGATTCGTTGGTGAAGCATTCTCAGCTTTTCTCATGTTGGGAGACGGAGTGGACGTTGGAAATCAAAAACGCTGTGATGCAGAAGATTCCAAAAGTCGTGTGCCTGAGGATTACTTAATAGATAAACTAAAGCCTAAGCAATATCATGTGGTGGCTGAAGAGGAACTTGATATACTCCGTTCATCACTCAAATTTTGGAATATTTCGAGCCATGAAATACATTATATTCTCAAGGCGGAAAGCTTAGCAAACAAATTTAACACCTTTCTTGATTTTTGTTTTGATTTCAAGACTCCTCTTGAGCGCGCCAAAATTGCTGAGTATGAAGAAAAGCAAAAACTTGATGAGATTACAAGACTCTCGACCGGTATTGGTATTGAAAGAGGGCCACTAACCCGGCATTCTTCAAAGGGAAAGAAAAAAACTGTGAAACTTACTGACCTCGTTAATAAATTTGTGCGAGCGATACCAGCGTCTGAGGAAAAGAAGGAGATTGTTGGACTTTCTGGTGGCCAAAAGAATTTGGAAGAGAATAGCCCAGCCACTCATGATGAACTCCCGAATGAACACACTCATGAGCTCTCTCCTCATTATTCTCCTCACCATCACTACCACGACTCACATGATCACCAAAGCACATTTAATGAATTTAGTATAGTCAATCTGATGAAATTTTCTGATTACAGGCGCGACTCGGATGACGAGAGCAAAATTGAAATTGACAAGGGAAAGACTGTTCCCAATCGACCAGCCTTTCCCAAAAGAATTACTCATTCATTCCAAAGAGCAACTACTCACCAAGAAAAGGAACAAAAAAAGAGGAGAAAGCTTGCCCAGGCCCTTCAAGAACATATTGATGAAGACGCTTCTGATAAAATCGAAAAAGAATCCCTTCTTAACCTCTCGGTGCAAATGAATAAATTATGTGAGTATATCAATGACTATCTCTATGCAAAATCGACAAAAGATTCTGAGGAGGTCGAAGAACAAACTCCAGACGAAAAATCACTGGTTCTTGATCATGTGAAGCAGTGGGTCGCAAGAGAATTTCGACTGTTGGAGTTTGCTAACCTTATTCTTGATCAGTTCTTTTGTGGCAACAAAATATGTTCTTTAATCACAGAGTTAAGAGCTCGGTTCGACGACGATGAGGATTTCCAAGATTTTGATCTCGAAAGCTTTGATCTATTAGTGAAGGTATTAGTCGATTTTCTTATACTCATGACTAAGAAGAACGAGCTGAATCATCTCTACAATTGCCAATATGTTTCAGTTTATCTCCATCTTTTTTTGAGCAAAGCGAATAAAGGCCTCTATTCTATTCTCCCAATGAACAAGTTCTCAAAAACCCGAGAAAGAATATTCTCCTGCCTTAAAAACTTCCTCTCAGATGAAGATCCGTCCACTTTAAATCAGCTAAATCATTACCAAGCCAAGATTTTCGAAGCAATAACTCTTGAAGAGGATTACAAAGCTCCGTTTCTTGAATTGCTTGATATTCAAACAAGGAGTAAAGCGCCTAACGTCAACAACAAAATTATTATAGAATTTATCAGAAAATTTCTTAACGATGGAAAATCCCTTCGACACGTTTTCCCACAGTTTAGCTATCAAGAAGGAGTGATAATGGTCAAATTTTGTCGTTATTCTGGAAATGTCGATTTAAACTATGAATATACTCTACAGGAATTATTCTTAGGTGAGAGTGTGAATATGAGTATTATCAGTATGAGCCCAGTCAAATCACCCAAAAAAGCGAGCAGAGAGCCTATAATAGAGACACTCGCTGCATATATTCAAAAAGCTTTTAATTTGATTGAAGCTCTGAGTCAACTCGACGACATGCTGTTCTCTTTTATTATTATGAAATATTACCCATTTCATATTCTCCAGAGAGCCTCTGAAGAACTTGCGACTATCAATCCCCAAATATCTTATCTCATCAAATCAATAATTTCAAGCGTCCACCTGAAATATGTCAAGCCCCCACTCCAAGGCTTACCAACTCAAATCAAAATTATTGCGGATGACAGCGCGACTTGGAACCAGATCAATGAGACCTTAGCACGAATAAAGGAAAGAATGGGCAAGTTGATTTCAGACATTGAATGGGAAGTTATCAAAGAAAGAGAGGTTGAGGAAGATGTTAAAAAGTCCAAGGAGGTGTTTGAAAATAATTTAGAAGAGAAGCGCCCTGGGACAGAAGCTCAAATGATCGAAATCTCGGAGCATATAATACAAAAATATGAGAAGATTTGTGCTAATTTGATCGAAGCGGCTAAGACTCCTGATTCTCAGGAGGCAAAGGAAGCTGCAAATGAAGCGTTTGAGTTTTTCTCAACTCTTGAAACCATGTCAATAAAATATGTAATTATTGAAATCCTCGAAGAAGTGAAAGCAAAACTCAGCGCGAGACTCAAAGGAGGTGATGACAAATCTCTTTCATCGTTAAACACAACAACCGATTCGATACAAACTTCTCAATCTCCTTCGATACCACAAGGAGTTATGGATTTCACAGTAATCTCTGATATTATAAAAAAAGCTTCAGAGAAATGGAAAAATCCAAACAACTATCTTCGACAGTCCCACCAAAATTCAGATAGAAATGATCCGACAAAGAATCTGGATGCTATCCTCTTTAATCTCCTATCAATACAAGACCCTACGATACTGAAACAGATTGTAAGTAAGCTGAGATGGGTCGCTTGTTTCGAAAACAATATCTACAGAGAGCTAAAGAAAACCACAATAATAAATGATCTTGGTGACTTAACTAACCTAACAGATGTGCTGGAAATCCTCTTTACGTTTAGCGAATATTCAAGAATATTCAAAATACCGGAGTGTTTTGGAAAACCTATACCTGAAAATAGAATTAAAGAAATTTTTGTGGATATTGATAATAAAATAAACCGCTTGCTCTTCATAATTTACAACCCAAAAAAGCATTTCCGATATCCTGAATGGAGTAGTGACTGCGAAGAGAGGTTCTTAACTGGATTTAGAAAATGGAAATCAACCACAAAGGACAAGCCTTTCAAAATAAACCCAGATGCAGTTAACCAAACATATCAAAAGATATATCTTGCGGTTGATATTCCCAAGATTCTCTTCCAAATTATTGAAATCGCAGTGTCTATTAAAGGGAATAATTTCTCCGATGAAATGAAAGACTATCTTCTGGTTATTCGCAAGGCAGTTATCATTCTGCAGATCATCATTTACAAAAACACTGAGAATCAGTCTTCTCTTGCGCAGCAAAGGTTCATGATATCAAACCTTTATAATGTGACTTTCACCAATCAAACATGCGATTTTATGATTCTTTTCTCAGAGATGATGAGAGGAAATCGAAAATTGATCAAGATGCCTATGAAGTACCTGAGCGACATCACCTGGTCAGCGTTCATTAATACATTCAACCTGCCAATTTCAAGCTGTGAGAATCATGCTTACTTATGCTCAGTGTTAATGTCTCTACATTTTGTTTCGAGGGTTTCCATTGGAGGAAAGGATCCTTACCAACTTATTGCTCAAAAATTTTCACAAATGGTCGAAGTCCTTACATCCACTTCAAATGGATTGGATATTTTCGAATTAGGAGGACCCTCCAGCCCCAGCAATTTAAAAGAAGAGACTGGTCAAGTCATTGATCTTCCGTACCACTATTATAGTATTCGAGAATTACTCAGCTCTTGGATAGAGATCAAGGACAGAATTCTTAAAGATCGCACAAGAATTGAAAAGATATTCGGTCAGTTTAAGGCCACACAATGGTATCAGGTTCTCAGCAATCCTAGCCTTATCTTCCAATTTGAAATTCGGAATTTGGTTTGTAAGACTCTCACTTGTGGGTGGTATGGCGGCAAGTACAAGCTGAAAGCGTTCGAAAAATTTAGCGACTTTATGAGCTTTGTATTCAGGTTATTTGCTGATATCAGTGCGTTTATTACGTTCATATCGTCAACTGGCAGCCACAAAGAATTGAATCACCAGCTTGAGATTCAATCAGGAACTTTGTTCAGCGAAAGCTCTATGGTTGTCCAAATGCAAAGTATGCTTGATATACTGAACAAAACCGGGTTATCAAAGGCCAGAATGCAAATTTATATTGAAGATATTGAGCTCATAAACCTTTGGAAGGAATACATTTATGACGGATGCATTGGCCTCCTGAACGTAATGTTGCTCGAAGAATCCAATCACATGACAGATACCATTGACTTTACTGATCAGCAGTTTCCCAATCTCATTTCCTATTATTTATATCTGCTGGAGAAGGTTGCTCTAATTCCTGTTGAGTCTAAACAGAGTGTCTTCAGGAAAATAGAAGAGGATTTAACAAAAGTCTCGCTCCTACCTGAGTACAAATCGTTTAAGGATAAACTTCTAAAAGTTGCTCAAATGCTAAAAGAAGTTTCTCCTAACCTTAAAAGCAAACTCAGCACATCTAGGACCAAATTTTCCACTGAAATACAAGTGTATGAGGAAAATTTAAATTTATTCTTAAAAAAGGGCAAGCAAGTCAAAGAAGCAAATATTAGGAAGCTGGCTGACACATTAGCTTCCTTACCTGATCATAAAAAAATTATTAAAGAAATTATAACTTTTCTCAAAACTCAGTACAACAATCTGAAATCTGCCGAATTGTCCTTCCTTATGAAGCTTTTGAGAAAGTTCATTGAAAGGGAAAACACAAGAGCAACTGCCGACGAGCCCGTGCATACTTGGGAAACTGTGAATATTTCTGATTTGCAAAAAATGACTAAAATTCAAGGGCTTTATAGGGAGCTTGGTCTCACGAAACTGTTAGTAAACATTGCTCTTGACCGTAACCAGAGCAAAATAATGATCGAGTTCCTCCAGCTTGGACTTGCCTACCTCTATGGTGGAAATTCTGAAGTGCAAGAAGAGTATTTTCAACTTTTTAGGAGCGACTATGATAACCAAATAATCACCATACTGCGAAATGGATTCGAAAAGCATGCAAACTTTTTCAAGGAGTTCGAACGAATAAGGATCAAAAACCTGTACCAAGCCAGTGTTCGCTATGGATTCGAATATCTTGAAGAATTACGAGAAGACATTGAAGGCGAGAAAGAAAAAGAAAGCAAAGTTAAAAGTCAACTTTCTCCTTATGAAAAAGATGAGCAAATGTTTTCTAAAGTGAGAGAGAGTTTTAATGAGGAACTTTTTATCGACACACAGGAAATGAAATCTTCAAAGGTGTTAATATTAATTCTCAGTTTTATACAAGGGCTCGTTGATAAGCAATGCAAAAATCTTCAAGACTTCTTCAGGCATCAGCGATACATTGATGACAAAGGTGAAGAGAGAGTCTTGGCAAACTCGTTCAATTTCTTAGCGGAGTTCAGGTCTCTCTTTAACGCGTATTATAAAGTTCACTGTATATACAATAATACAGTTGGCGACAAGATACTTGATGTATTAACAGAATTTTTACAAGGAGATGTCCAAGAAAATATGGAGAGTTTGCTGAACAAAACCCTGCTCTATGATATGTGCCGCCTATTGACTGATTTTAACAATCCAATCCACCTTCTCCCACGTGGTTTCGGTCCAAATCCTTATACTGGAGAGTTTCAGACATTGAAGAGTCGTGTTATTCAATTCTTAAAGACTTTAGCAGAGTATCCAGATCTGAAGATCCTTCAGAGAGTCGAGAAGCATCTGGACCTTAGTGGTTTGCTCGATGTATACGAAGCCATCATGTATGAATTCTTTGGTTGGGACATGAAGAAACCTCCTCAACACAAACTGTACGCTATTGCTCAAGACAAAATAAACAATCTGAATAACGAGGACTACGATGGAATACTTATGGATGGTCAGTGCATCTACATCATATTCCGTTATTTGTGGGAAGATCCTGTCGTGTTTGAGAAGAATATTCAGCATCTCATTAGTGAGTCCGACAGAGACCTGCAGAAAAAAGAAATACTCGAAGTATTTATCTTCTTTTTTAGCGCGAAGACTGTACGTGGAGTTGAAATTTTAATGGAAGATAAACAAAAAGACCTCATAAAATATTGGTTCCCAAAACTTCCTGTCTGCAATTATCTTTTAGAGTCATCAAAGCAAACGTTTAACATTACGGTTGATCGTTCAAACACTCAAGCAAAAATATCGTCGCTGATGGAGGCTGCTGAGGAGTTTATTCCTCAAATGCATCTTGACTATAATTCTAGACGAAGATTTTTGGGCCTTAACTTAAATCAATTCTACGCCTATCTCAGAGTGTTTGTGAATATGATATCTATAGCTATTAATATTCTTAATATCGCAACACTGAGATTCAGAGAAGGAACTTATGAGTTCCAACCCGCATGGGGAGAAACTCTCCAAATTTGGCTAAATGTGATCAATTTTATACTAGCTATAAATCTGATTGCTATTTGGTTACTTACCTCTCGAAAAAGATACCTCAGGGTCATGTGGGAGCGCTTTTCAGAGGCTTTTTCGAAAGAAATGGGAGTTTTACCACAAACTATAGAACGCAAATTAGACGAAGAACGCTATAACGACCTTGATAAGAGTGAATGCATGATGATTCTCAAATTTAAAGGCATTGATTCCGAGGAGTTTGCTCTTGTTCAAAGACATAGTCAAATTTATTCAGAGATCCAGAGAGAAGTCTGGATTCAAAGTTTTAAATTTGCTATTAGTTCTCCGGCCTTGCTGTGGCATACAGCGTACTTTGGTCTTAGCGTTGGGTCTTTTATCACTCCTATTTTTTCTGCAATGTTGATCGCAGACATTGCAGTTCAATCCGATGCTATTGGTCAGGTAATTAAAGCTGTCTTGACGAACTGGCGTCAGTTCTTGTGGACTCTTTTCTTGCTCATTATGTTTGCTTTGATATATACTTTCATTGGGTTCTATATGCTTCAAGATGAGTTCAAAGATAATAGTGGCCACGCTCTCTGTCAAGACGCGCTGGGATGCTTCCTCGCAGTTATAAACCTAGGGTTGAGAAGTGGAGGTGGAATCGCTGACGCCATTCAACTTCAATCGTATAATCCTGAGTCACCTCAAGACTATTTCTGGAGAGTTATATTCAGTTTAGCCTTCTTTATAACTATGATCACCATCCTCTTGAATCTCATCTTTGGTATGATTATTGATGCCTTTGGTGATCTGCGTGATACTAAAACCGCCAACGAGGAAGATGCTGAGAGTGTGTGCTTCATATGTGGAATAGAACGCAGCGAGTTTGAGAGGTATACAAGCTTTGATGACCATGTTAATCGAGAGCATAATTATTGGAGTTACATTTATCTTCTCGTGTATATTCAAGAGAAATTTAAAACGAAGAGGACGCTGATGACAGGGCTAGAGAATTTTGTGAATGAAAGATTCAGGGTGAAAGACTACTCGTGGATGCCTGTGGGAAGATCATTAACTCTGGAGAGATTAAAGGAAGCCCAAGGGTCGAAGCGAGATGAGAGCTCCATGCTTCAAGAGACTGTGAAGAACCTGTCTATGGAAGTTAAAACCTACAGTGATAAGATAAATAACTTGAAAGCTGAGATCACCCAAATCAACGAAACTCAAGAAGAGATTAAAAGCATGCTTCTGAAGCTGATTAGTCAAAAGTAGTTTTCATAGGTTTTCAAAACAAAAAAAAAAGAGTTAGTAATGGGTTTCAATGTCTTGAGAGTCAATTTCAAGTCACTTTAATGTCAATTGATTTTCATAAATATCATCGCTGACTCTGATAAACAATAATGCATATAATACGAACGCAAAAATCATTTTAATAAACAGGCTGTAAGTTATAAAATGTGCATTTTCCAAATTCTATACTCAAATTAGAAGCTTAAAGATCACCGCAATCAATATAGGAGTCGTTAAAGAAGGGCTGAAAGAACTCATTGACGAGACCTCTGCCGCAGCATTTCTTATGTTCGTAATGCACACAATGCAGACCTACTCACATGAACTTGGAAAATTAATAATCATTTATCTCTTTGCTTGCCGCTAACTTTCATGTATTTGTATCCGGATAATACATTTGCACAACGATAAATTTGATATATGTATGCACCCGTATTCTATATCAAATTTATCCCATCTCTCTTGAGAGACAAAAAAAAAGATTTCGAGAATTGCAATAAATAGATTGCTCTATTGATGCAAAGCTCTTGGGTCTAATCTCGTACTTGAAAGCATCAATATTCGTAAAAAAATTGGCCGATAACTGCCTTTGTTGAAAAACGCGCTTTAGATGCCAGGCTCAGGCTAAGGAGTTTATTTCAATTGTAGCATTAAATAATCCAACTTATTTGAATACTCCTAACACATAATTGAATTCAAATGGGAAAATATTTTTCTTGGCTATAATTTTGCTTCTTATAGAAATCGCATATAAAAACTATAATTTAGGATGTGTTGATATATCATGGTGATTTTTTCTCAAATAGCCCTGCGGTTAATTAAGATTGGCACATGAGCAATCAAGAAAATTCTTGTCACCTTTGGGTGCAAATTTGTTTTAAAACTCAGGAGACCTTGAAAAAAGACTTCCTCGCCTCTTACCAGGCTTTATATCTCCTTTTTTGGAGTCTTTCGGCTTAGGTAGTATCTCAGATGAGAGATAATTGTCTCTATGGTTTCTCAAAATTTTGATCTTGAGCGATTCAATTGAGTCGAGTATGTAACTCTGCTTTGAAGAAACACAATATTCTTCGTCATCGTCATCAGCAGTCGACTCTGTAACCAAAGTTTCGCCTTTGGATGGATATTCAATTGGCTTTTCAATACTTTTTTCAAAAACGCAGCCATCGAATTCTCTGTACTTCTCATAAAGTGGACGGACATCATCAAGCTTTACTTACCATCAGAATTAGATAAGATGAAATTAGTTACTTGAGAAATATAAGTGAGAAATGGTAGAGCCATGAGAAGGTTATTATCATTGCTTCCTTCTGTGAACTGACTGATTAAAATTCCATTCTCTGGATTCCTTTTGATTTGATCTCTCTCATCCTAAGAAATACAAACTTTCAATACATAGAATTTGGAATTGCTACATCAATGATGATAGTCCTCTTGACTTCCACAAAACCAAATAAGCCATCATACAAACGAATAACATGAATTTCTCCAATGCAATCTTTTATCACCGTATTGAGGTTGAGATTCAAGATAACGCTGTGAGCAAGCTTTGTTGTGAATGTTGTTCAATCTCTTCGTAAGATGTCAATTACTTCAATAGGAAGCTCAGAATAAATATAAATCGTATATAGCTTCGAAAGTGCTTTCAAAAAACATTGCAAGAAAGGTCTCTCGACTACACCGTTCAGAAACTCTTTGAGTGCACCTTGATCAGGTTTGTGAGACTATAGTTAATCGATTGAAAAAAAGAATAAATAAGCTGGTCTTTACTAGGAACTTTGTTGTTGGGACTTTTGCCAAAACATCTTCAAGCTTGATCAGTAGGTTCAGTTTTCCTGAAGACTAACTTGTTATAAAAGAATATTCTGATAAGCCCTACTGTTTTCTTCTTCTGTATCACCTTTGAACACAGCGAGCTTTGAGACGATGTATCAATTCCGAATCTTATAATTCATTATTTAGCTGAAAAGAAGATTTAAAAAAACGCCCACCTTGCGGTGCAGAGGCTTTCTTGGGAGCTGAGTCTGAAACGTATGTCGGAAAATTTTCCTAGCATTGATGATGCTACGCTGATTTAAATTATTCTATTTTATTTCAGTGTTAAAGAGGCTTCATTCTGATAATTATAGTCTGATTATGCCAAGTGATGACAACTGGTCCTGATTTTATTTTATTTTTTTAGAGTAGATAAAGACCAAATACTCAAAAATTGGAGGTATATTCTTTAGTTAAATTAATTATTTGATAATTTTTTCTATAAAAAGCTCATTTCGAGTTTACTTCATCCACTAATTTAGATATCACATCAATAGGCTGGCAATGTGTTGAAAATATCTTGATCTCCTTCTAATGAGATCTGCTTACAGTAAGAAGTCTCAAGATACTTAATATCGAGGAAGTATCTCATTTGTGATACTTTCTATCACCCGATCAAATTATGCTCAAGCTACTTTATAGATTAATTATCCGTTAACCTGGCAAATTTATTTGTGTCATTATTTTATCAGAATGTACTCACATAGTCAATAAAAACTGGAAGATATTTAATCAACACATTGCGACAAACATTTGCTATTTTGTCTTTATCTTTTTGAAAGTAAACATCCAAGTACCAAATCTAAATTGATGTCATTCCACTTCCAAGAGTTTTAGAAGTCACAGACATAACATTTGTCGTTGGAACTTCTCACTGCTGGAGCTCTAGACGATGATTGCAATAAATGGGCTAGTTTTGTGAACTCATAACTCATTACAAAATAGTTTTGATGCATCCACACTGCCAACGCGAAGCTTGCTGAGAAGACTTGAAATTTATAAGTTCCATTTCGTAAAATGAAGACAAAGCAAAGCACCTTTAAGGCCTTTGCTGTGAAATAAAACTGATTGAAAGAGCTACCGAATAATTTTTGGAATTGGATTCGTTGAAACCCGAAAATCTCCAGATTTCCTCTCCTCAAAAATTTTCTTCGCAAGATTTATCAGTGTTTTTGCAAAATGAGGATATACATAATATCAATACCCGAAGCCCTCTGAAGGCAGCAGACATAGTTCCGAAGAAGTGTCATTATTAAATTAGGCTCTAAATATTCCTGTTGGCAATGAAAAATAAAGCATATTCGTTCCACGACCTTGGCTGCTTTTATTGTTGGTGGAGAGGATTTAAAGAAAAGACTCTCAAAAAATATCAATGTAGGTGGACAGAGGAGGTGTTAACAAATTGCTTCAAAGTTATCCAAAATAGCAGAGATATATTTGCAGTCTTTATTGCTAAATTCAGTGTAGATCATTCAAGAATCTACTTCGAGGGCGTGATTTATATCTATTATAGAAATTTGTAAACATTTGGTACATGCAGATTTTCAAATACAAATCCCAATTGAAAAGATGTTCATATAGAAAAATCAGACAGAATCCAGAAAGGATTTATGAATCACCAATTATCTTAAGAAAGAGAGAGGAAAAGTGATCAACAACAACAAATTCATATTCTTCAAATCACAGTTCCGATGGTAACTCACTAAATCTTGAAAAAAGACTTGATCCTGTCAAGAAACCAGATAAATCACTCTTTTTAGAGTCTTCCCGCTTCAGATCTCCAGAGAAAACAGGGGTTGAGAAATAGCTATCTCTGTGACTCGTGAGAATTTTGGTTTTGAGTGATTCAACTGGTTCGAGTATGTAATGTTGCTTTGAAGGTCCACAATATTTTTCTTCATCATCAATTGCTGTGGTTTCTGTGGCCATTATTTCATTCTCGGATAGATTTTCAAAGTCTGTTTCTAAGGTTTTGTCACCCCGCTTATTGAATTCTTTGAAATGTTCATAAAGAGGGCACACCTCCTCAAGCTTTTGTTTACAAACTGATTTTAGTAATAAGCCAAAAAGTAGTTTACTGAGGAAGCATATGTCAAAAACGGCAGCGCTCTGAGAAGACTATTATCATTATTTTGCTCTGAAAAATTTTCTAGCAATATCCCATTCTCGGGATTCCTTCGTATTTGATCGGTCTCATTCTAATCGAAGAGAAGTTCAATCTTTCAAAATTGAACTGAGCTTTTTCTTACATCAATGATGATGGTTCTTTTGGATTCGAATATATAAATTAAGCTATCAGTCAAACAGATCGCACGGACATCCCCAAAGCAATCTTTTACCTGTGAATCGATTTTGAGGCTTGAAATAATACTTCGAACCACCTATGTCATTATTCAATAATAGTGAGTGAAAGGGCCTTGAATTTTGCATACTTCTCTCGGAAGCTCTGAATATATATAAATTGCGTACAGTCTAGAAAGAGCTTTCATAAAGCAATTTAAGAAAGGTCTCTCAACGACCTTGGAAATTAATTTCTTTAGTGTGCCTTTGTCCGACCGATGAAGCTAGCATTATCAAATAATGAATAAAGAGAACATCGATTAATGGGAAATTACTTGGAATTCTTTTAATGGGACTCGTGCCAAAACTCCTTCCAATTTGATCAGCAGATTCAATTTTCGCGGAGACTAATTTTCATTAGATAGAGGAAAAATTTGAGGAATTCTACTGGCTTCTTAGGCAGATGAATTTGAGAATGTAATGAACTTGGAGTTGTTGCTGTGTCAATTGCAAATCTAATAGAATTCATTGCCTATCAAAGTAGCCAAGAAGAACTCACTTGGGCGTGCACCAACTTTCTAGAGATCCGAGTTTGTTAAGAGTTTCTGAGTCTTTTCGAAGCATTAATGATATTGTATTTTATTATCAGAGATCAAACAAGATTTCTTTAACCTTATCCCAGTTAGAATTCATAAAATTATCATTGGTTCTGGTTCAATTTGTTGCTTGTTCTGGTGTTCTAACTCATTAAAAAAACCTATTCGAGGGTGTATTGATTTTGAAATAATTCGATTAAAAAAAAATAAATTGAAGCACAGTATTTAGTTTAGCTTTGCACCCACTTCTGTATTACAGAGAACAACGCGCCTCTAGATGGTCTGCGCTACAACTTATCTCATCTTGCTTAAGATTCACGAAGAAATCAGCTATAAACTAATTTGCTATTATTTAGAATCCGTGAGAAAATTCTCCTATTTTCCAATTTATTTTTTTCCCCCTCCAAAATAAATTAATGCACCTAAGCCACTTAAGACTTAATGCAATAAATGTTTTTTAGGACTCATCAGAATTGATATAATTATTTGTGTCTGTTAAATGTAAATACCCCGCATCATATTATACATACAAAGTGATTTAAGTTTTCTCTTTGTACTTTGTCTCTGAGTTCTAAAATAAATAAACATGCAAATTGAATGAATCCGAGCAATGCTTGTTCTAGGCTTATACATTTTCTCAAATACTATCATTCGTAAAAGATGGAATTTGTTTCGGATAACCTAACAATTTTTTTTTTCAATTAGCATGCAGCAGTAGCTTAGTACAATCTCCCATAATTCAATGCATAAAGGTGCATTTTCTGAAGTTTTATCGAGAGCGAAGATTCACAGAGGATTTCATATTGAATCATAAGAGAATTTGAAAAATTTTTTTTTGAGGATGAACACTTATCCCAAATTTATTTTGACGGCAAAGTATGCTTGCTATCAAGCTGCAAACCTAATTCGATGACTGAGACATTTTTTGAGTTGTTCAACCTCCAAAATTAAGATTCGAAAAAGACAATACAAATCCTCTCTCTCTCTTTCTTTTAAGTAACCTTAAAATATGATTCTACTTCTTTTTTTTTTATCTATGTGCAACGCTTTACATATATATTCTATCACACCAGGTTATAGTCATAACTATTTGGAATTGGTTGTTAAGAACTCAATGAAAATACAGTTCATGCAGATTTATCATTAGGGATGAAGTTATGTTCACGATAAAGAAGCAATCTATGGTTGTCAATTCCTGTGCTCTTGGATATGAATAATTTTAAATCAATTTATCACTGCATATGCTAACGAGACACAGAGAAATAAAATTCTGAATTGATAAAGCTCTCGCTTTAAAATCCCAATTAAGCAAATGCAAGGTTACAAATTACAGATTCATCTCATTCAAACATGCATAGAATTTTTATTTTCTTTTATTTTCGGAGATGGGTTGAAAAAATTCCTTGGTGCGATAACTAGAAAATGGAAATTTTGAATAGCACGTAGTCTAACCAGCTATCAACTGAATTTATTCTATGTGAAATTTGAAGGGAAAAAACGAAAAATAAAAATTAGGGTGCTAATATTAATTAGTTAATCTAAAATAGTTTATTAAAGGATAAATAAAAATTTGAAATAAAAAATATACAAAAGCTTGTCAGATCTTCCAACGATAGGAGCATCATCGTAGGAGCTGTAAATCAAGCGTTAATAATTATCAGAATCATAGCTCTGATGAGTTCTCACTGAATCTCGAAAAAATACTAGAACGTCTTTCAAAGGCGGACTCTTCTGTCGTCGTGGAATCTCTCTTCCGGAGGTCAAGAGTCAGCCTTGGAGAGAGGGTGCTGTGGCTCCTTGAAATTTTGCTTTTTAATGAGTCAACTTGCTCAAACATGTAGCTTCTACTCGATAAGCAGTGAAGTTCGCTGTCAGCATCGTCGACCTCTGTAGATTCTGTTTCTGATGTTTCAACTTTGGACAAATTTTTGACCCCTCTTTCTAATCGAGTGTTAAACTCACTGAAATGCTTATAAAGTGGACAAGGGTCATCAAGCTTAACTTTTCATTAGCCATGATGCAGGAAACTGTTGTTTACTTGAGAAACATAGGTTAAAAATGGGATAGACAAAAGTAGGCTATTATCATTTTCATCTCCTGTGAACTTATCGATCAAAATCCCGTTCTCTGAATTCCTTTTGATTTGGTCTCTCTCATCCTAAATTAAAATAGAAAAGGAATAGCAAGTTAACAACGTTGTTGCGTTGCATTCATTATTACATCGATGATGATAGTTCTCCTCGCTTCAAGTAAATCAATTGAGCGATCCACTAGACATATTTCACGAATGTCTCCAAAGCAGTCTTTTATCTGAGAACCAATATTGAGACTTGAGATAATACTGCAGGTCAGCTACATACATTGATAATGAATGATGATTATGGATCAAGTTAGGCCAAGTGCATTATTACCTCCTTAGGAAGTCCGGAGTAGATATAAATTGTGTATAGTTTGGAGAGAGCTTTCATGAAACAATGCAAGAAAGGTCTCTCTACAACACTTGTAATTAATTCTTTGACTGTGCTTTTGTCAGATTTGGAGAATTTTTCTATTGGAACTTGTGCCAGAACTCCTTCGAGCTTTATCATCAAGTTTAATTTATAGCAACCCTAATCCGTCATTATCCAGGAATTTCGATTATTTCTTTACCGAGACAGATCTTTTTTGATGCAAACTTGTTTTTGAACCGACTGAGCTGATTGACCCGAATCTGAACAAAGTTATTGTTTTACAAATGCAAATGACAAAATAACTGACTTGGCTGTGCAAAAGCTTTCTTGTGAGCATACTGGGAATCTGTGACGAGTCTCAGGATCTTTTCTTTGCATTTTGTCTTGCGGGAATAAATTATATGCTGCCTCAAATTTTTCACTAATATATTTAAGTGGATCTCATCACATTTTCTCAATTAAACACCAGAAAAATTGAGAATAGCAGGTGAGTTCGTGAATCTCAATTGACTTAATAGAACATATACGTTTAAAATCCAAGGGTCTCTGATAAACTTGTTCAACTATAAAATCTATTTGTTTAGAATCTTCGACAAATTTCTATTATCTTAATGATCATCTAATTTAATTTGTTAATTGTTCTGTTAACTGCAAATACCCTAACGAGCAGCACCTACTGAGAAATACTTGATCAAAGACTCACTAATGCAATTAATTCTGTTGGTTAATCAATCTGATCTTGCATTACATATGAAAACACACAAGGCAATAATTCCTCGGATGAAGGCCAGAGGGGTTTATGTAATTATTTTTTTTTTTAATTTCTAAAGTCGAGAGCAAGCCATCAAGCCTAATTCTTGGCAGAATCGGTCTCTCAAAATAATTTGCAGACCTTCCCATACAGAAGAATTTTGAAGATCTCCATTCCAAAATTGAATCGAAACAAATTGTTCAAAAGAGTTGAAAGGCTCTTACTTTTACTCCAAATATTGTGGCAGGCAATTATTGCCTTCTTATTCCAGAGTTTTTATCTAAGATGTGCACAGGATAGACTCACAAAACACAATTTTCTCTCTTATATTTCAATCTTAATGTTTGAAATATTTATGTTTCGGTGATGAGTACAGGCTTCAATCTCATACATGTGAAAGAAGTTCTCAAAGTCTGTCGGATATCAATGCCAAGAGTAGAGGAATTGCATTCTTAGGATCACTATCATCAGACCGATATTCTAATTCAAAGGTACGATGGAACATCTAAAACTTAGCAAGATATTTGATAAGGAGTTGGGAAAAAATAGTTATCGCGATTTATTTCTGTGTATTAAAAAAAAAAATGAGAATTAATTTTTTGAAAAAGGAAGCTAACTACTACCAAAATTAGAATCAACTCAAGTTGAAATAAAGTAAGAATTTTCAAGAATCCTCGCGACAATAATAGAGAAGATGAGAGCCCGTTGGGAAAAAAACATGATGAAAACGGTTTTTGTGGCTCCTTGGCGAGAAGAATAAAGAGATGGACATTGATTCTTTGAAAACTTTGGAAAATATTCTGAAAAATGGATTGAATTCGGTTTCTCAGATTATTTTATAATTCTAAAAAGGAATGACGTGCTTTATCTGAAGTTAACTTGAATACCCTTGAAAGAACGGGCAACATATCAAATAATACAAAATTGTACTTCGTTTACGGTCCAATGTACGATGAAATTTCTGAGTCAGTTGGCTTCAGTGACAGAATGGAAGTTTTCCAAAGTGTAGATGACTGCATGAATTTAGACAATATGAAGTCCCTCCCAATTCACTATGCATGAATAAAAAAACTATAGGAAGAGCCTGAACCCAAATGCTGCAAGGCGATACGATATACTAGCAAAAAGTTTTCAGATTGGAGCCATCGAAGACAATAGCTGCTTTGTTTCAAAAGCCTGCCTACAATAGACGCGGAAGAAAAATTTCCTTAGTGAAACAGGCTAGGCTACAACCAACAGCCTTGAGCTTCAAAAACAGCAAGCTAGTAAATTTGCAGCTCTCCCAAAAGAAAGGATGTACTTCTGTTATGCGAGTCTTATAAAAAAATCCCCAACATCCCATCCAGTTTTGGCTCGGTCTGAAATTAATTTTCACTTGAATAGCGAAGCATAATAGCCTCTTCACTCAAGAGCATGCTTAAGTAAACAAAGAAGCCTTACCGAATTAACCATATATGTGTGGATATGTAAAAATATATGAATAAAAAGTTTTTTCATGTCAATTCTACTAAGATGAAAAGAAATTAGAAAAACATATTTAGAGCAATTCAACGGGACTCGTTGAGCTCATAGCATGAGATTCTGTTATCTAATAGGATTGGCTGAACTTTCAAAATTTCAAAAGGAATACGGCAAGGATGACTAGCAAATTTAAAACCTAATCTACCTATTCAAAAAGACTTATGCTTCCTTTAAGCTGAAATGTTAAGACGAGCACAAACATGCTTATTCAATGAAAGTAATGATCTGTAGAAACTCAAAATTTAATTAATTGAGTACGATTTGCAAAGTTTGATTGATTGTTGCAGAAAATGTAAAAAAGGAGTCTAAGAAGTTATATATAAATTCATCGAAATATTTAATATAGAAAAGAAGAACAAATGAAAAAAGATACGGAGAATAAGTTGATGATGTGGTAAGAAAAAATTCTGATTGTTTCAATAATTTCATTAAGATAGAAGATGAAAGACATATGTTAGTAATTTTCTGATCATAACTCTGATGAGTTGTCGCTGAATCTCGAAAAAATACTTGAACGTCTTCCAAAGACTGAGTCTTCTGTCATTGTGGAGTCTCTCTTTTGGAGGTCGAGAGTCAGCCTCGGAGAGAGAGTGCTGTGACCTCTTAAAATTCTGCTTTTTAAAGATTCAACCTGATCGAATATGTAGTGCTGGCTTGAGAAGTCACGGTATTCTTCATCATCATCCACATCTGTAGATTCTGTATCTAATATTTCATCTTTAGGTATATTTTTGGTTTCTCTTTCAAGTTGAGAGTTAAATTCTTTGAAGTGCTTATATAAAGGCCGTGTGTCATCAAGCTAAACTTATCATTAGCAATTATACAGAAAATTGTTGTTACTTGGGAAACATAAGTAAGGAATGGTAATGACATGAGAAGGTTATTATCATTTTCCACTTCTATGAACTTATCGATCAAAATCCCGTTCTCTGAATTCCTTTTGATTTGGTCTCTCTCATCCTAAATTAAAATAGAAAAGGAATAGCAAGTTAACAACGTTGTTGCGTTGCATTCATTATTACATCGATGATGATAGTTCTCCTCGCTTCAAGTAAATCAATTGAGCGATCCACTAGACATATTTCACGAATGTCTCCAAAGCAGTCTTTTATCTGAGAACCAATATTGAGACTTGAGATAATACTGCAGGTCAGCTACATACATTGATAATGAATGATGATTATGGATCAAGTTAGGCCAAGTGCATTATTACCTCCTTAGGAAGTCCGGAGTAGATATAAATTGTGTATAGTTTGGAGAGAGCTTTCATGAAACAATGCAAGAAAGGTCTCTCTACAACACTTGTAATTAATTCTTTGACTGTGCTTTTGTCAGATTTGGAGAATTTTTCTATTGGAACTTGTGCCAGAACTCCTTCGAGCTTTATCATTAAGTTCATTTTGTAATAACCCTAATCATTATCAAGTCGGAGAACGGTAATAGCTTACCAATTTCTTCTGATAGAGACTAGACCTCGAACCGATTGAGGTAAGCGAACCAAACTTCGCAGTACAAAAACTGTCTTCAGAACAAAACTTACGACGGGATTCTGAGTCTTTTCGGAACATATTGTGTCTGAGAATTTAATTATTATGATTCAATTTCTTTATACTGATATATAACTATATCAGACTTGGGATGATAATCATCGGTTCTGTTTTGATCGATTTCATAAATAAACTGCAATAAAAAAGATCGAGAATTGAGGGTGCATAGCTTTATTTAATTAAATTAAACGTCAAAATTAGGATTCAATATCCAACAAAGATGATGGAAATCTTTAGTTTGCAACTACAAAGCGAGATGACGTTAATAATACCTGCATTCCAGAAATGCTTGATCCCTTTGCATTGGATTGTTATGTTCAGTTCGCTAAGAGAACAACTTTTTATCGATAGAAATTTGAGAATAATAAAAAGCTTCTATCTGTTTCCAGTACTTCTATATCAATTAATTTATTTGTACTCCAAATTAAATTATCGTTATTACTACCTTAGTTAATTTTTATCGCTTATCTAAAGTGCAAAAACCCTAATTTGCCTGGCCGTCCCTGATAAATTTTAATGCAGTATATCTAAAAAATATATCAAATGGAAACATAGACTTGTGAAATGCTCCAGCCTACTAATCTGCTGACTAAAATGAATTTTCTCTTTATAAGCAACAAGACACAAGTCCAATAGAGCAAGGTTTTGTTTGTTTTTCTTCCTCTTCTAAAGTCATCTGAAAAGAGAAAGCGTGTGTGTGCATGCATATAGCAGCTTCATAATTAGCAGTATTGGTGTCAAATCGAGCTGCTGTTATTAGAAGAAATAGAATTCGTAGAAACTCATCAATTATGATCTTTCTCCGAAGCCAGAGAGCATTGTGTCTTTTGGTATTTTGGTCTCCTTGAGACAGATAGAATAGCTAATAGTTCTCTGATATTGACCTAACGTAGTAAGGAATAGAAGCCGCTACTATTCATAACGAGGCTGTGAGGCCTGTATTAACGTTGCAGTCTAAATGGTTAGAGGGGAGTTAGTGAACTAGTTCTGGGGGAGGTTTCAAGACACGAAATGAAGAAAGTGAAATTTTGATATAAAACCTAAACGAGCAATCTTTTCTCTGTAATGGTAAACTAACCCAAATTTCCAAGCAAATAGTTGGTAAGAAATAGTCACTTTTATGAGATAAATGCAAACTTACTACTTTGTAAAACAATTTATTAGGTACTGAAAACGAACAGGTTCTAAGGGAAAATTGTTCCCGTACAAATTCCTGACACATGTGAATGATTTACGAACCAATAAATGATAGAAAATCTCGGAAAATCAATTTCTACAGATTGCAACCAAAAAGTTGCGGCCTGTGAAAAATAAAGAAATATTTTTATTAAGAAGAATCTTGTTTTTCAAAAAAAAAGAGAGAGCGAAATAAAATCAGATATTTCTAAAATGAATTCAAATAAATAATAAAGGCATCAAAGTTAGACAAGAGAAAAGATCGCAATGCAACGCTCGCTGGAGATGAAGATAAATGAGAGAATAATGAGATTTTCAAAAATCACCTTCCAGGAATATTATAAATTACTGATCCTAATGCATCTTCTCGCGAATAGAAGAACATTAAAATTCTTTTCTCAATCTATTGATTGGTATACTTCGAAAGTAATCTTGAAAGCTAATTAAGTTGGGGTTAATGGGATTGGGTCATGAAAAAAAAAAAGAGAAGAGAACTTTTTGTTTATTAAATTAGTTAAATCTCAGGCTCTGACTTTTTAAATTTTGAAAGGAGAAGCTAAAGTTTCAAAGTATTCATTTTGTCTCGGCGCTTTGGAATAAAATAATTTTCTCCCTAACAACCAAACAGCACTCACTACTTTCTTAGTGCTCGAGGAGAAAATCCTACACTATCATTCATTAAAATGACTCCTATCTATGAGAGATTATTAGTTTAAGAGTTGAAATACATACCAAATTTATAGACTCTTAATTTCTCTCCTTCAATGCTGAATAAAGATCAAAATTACAAATAATAATTAAATTGTTCGTTCGGTATGTCAAAAATCCATTTTTATTTGAAATACTTTTGAAAAAATTTGAAACAAAAATGTGTGTCTTCATTAATTTTCAAATGATTCAATCACATTCACATGAAGTATTTTTCAAAAAAATAAGGTGGCAGGGCAAGAAAATATAATTAATTGTGGTTTTTAAAAATTGATACAAAGAATCGTTCGACGGATCAAACATTTTTTCTTAGCTGGAGGTTGAAAAACGATCCGACTGCTTCTGGAAGTTCATTCATTTCGTCTAGGTCCTTCATTGAAGAGGCACAAATATCTAGGTGACTCCTCATGATTTTGGCTTTTAGAGCCTCAACTGGTTCAAATATATAGCTTTGACTTGATAAGCCGAGGGATTCCTCGTCAATGTCCATGTCAGTAGATTCCTCCTCCACGATTTCATTTTTCAATGACTTTGCTCCGACATCTTTTCCAATTGGATTATTGAAATCTCTGAAATGTTCATAGATTGGACGCACTTCATCATGCTAATTGATTTATTAACAACAAGTCAACAAAAATTGTTTACCTGAGAAATGTATGTGAGAAATGGCATTGCCATCAGAAGGTTATTATCGTATTTTCCTTTTGTAAACTTGCCCATTAAAATACCGTTTTCTGGATTCCTTTTGATTTGTTCTATCTCATCCTACATCGCGGTATATGTTATTCAAGATATAATTGGACAGATTGATATCACTACATCCAAAATAATAGTCTTTCTGATGTCAATAGAACTAAACGACCCATCACCCAAGCAAATAATGCGAACATCTCCAAAGCAGTCTTTTATAAGAGAATCGATTTGAAGACTTAAGACAATGCTGCTAGTCACCTATGGTAATATCATTAGTGATAAGGGTGAATAATAGATTAGTAGTTCTACCTCTTTAGGAAGCTCAGAATAGATATAAATTGTATATAGTTTCGATAGAGCTTTCATGAAACAATTTAAGAAAGACCTCTTGACGATAGTGGAAATTAATTTCTCAGGTATGACTTTGTTCGAGCTGCAAAGCTAACCCCATCAGATAATAAATGAAAGGAACTTTAATGGTTAGAAAATTACTTCGAACTTCTCTGTCGGGATCTGTGCCAAGACTCCTTCGAGCTTAATAAGCAAGTTCAATCTTCCTGGAAGCTAAAATTTAGGTTAAAGAAGAAATTTTGTCAAGGGTTACTGTGCTTTTCTGTAAGAGAAGTTTCGAAGCAAATGCCCTTGGAGATGGTGTATCCATTCCGAACCTAGCAAACCTAGCTGTCCAACCAACACAACAATAAAAGAAATTTACGAAGCTGTGGCGATTGGCTTCAGTGTGGCTGTGCCAAAGCTCTCCTGAGTGCAGAGTCCAGCCCGAAATTCAGAATCTACCCCAAGCATTTATAATTGAGAAATATTTTAGAATTGTATAAAATTGTATTATCAAGTATTTTATTCCGATCTGTCAATATATATGTAGGATTTCATCTGATTATCATTGATGGTTGATTAATTTCGTACTCAATTAAATACTGAGAAAAAGGTCGCGAAACTCGGGTATTTTTACTTTAATTAAATGAATGTAATTTTTTTTTTTGCGTTAAGTCAACTATACGACCTTGATCCTACCAAATGATGAAACAGAGCATAAACTTATCGATTAGCTCGGAGTAGGATCATGCGTCCGCATTATACTCGAGTGCTATAATTTTCTTTTTTAGAGTGACCATATTAAGAGTTCTGAATCACTGGTGTTATTGATAAATCCACTGTAAATATTTTATCTATGAGTAATAAAAATTTGTTCAATATCTTGATCAAAATCAATCTAATACAAATTATTAAATTTTCGAAGTGTTTCTGTTTTAAATTTTTGTTTAATTTGATTTATGCGAGAAATTCTACTAATTATATTAATTAAATTACTGTCGAAATCACTGAAAAATTGTTTTTCAGAAATTTCAATGAGGTTAGTCAAAGCGAAATGCTAGTGATTTTGACACATATTAAGACAAATTTGACATTATGGACGCATATAAGATAGACAGCCCCTCCTTGGAACAGTGTCGAATAAAAACTAACAATTACTTTGATCAAATGACTCTGTTTCAGATCACTGATCTCTTCTACACCAATACCGATCGCATATTCATTACTAAAACTTTGTGCAACTCGATGGATTCAACCTCTATGCTAGCTTGAACATTCAAAATCATCCATAACGATATATTAATCGATCAATCCAACATTAAAGAATCTTCTGAAGATTATGCAAGAAGACTTTAGATGAGCTAACGCATTTCAAAACAAGGGCTACAAGCTTTCAAGCTTTGTGGAAGTCAACTCATCGGAATTTATTTTGCTTGGAAATTTCCACTTCCGATCCACCATTATAAGCTAACCTGCTCTTTCTTGTTACGTTAAAATCCTACAGTACTCATTCCTTGATTTGTTGTTTTGTTCTAATGTTATAGGCTTAGTTTTCAAGCACCCTTTTATTTATTTGTTCAATGTGCTCTTTAACGATCTCATTTGGAGACTTTAGAGCTTGAATTAACAGTTTTCTCTCATTTTGTTTAATTATTTTTATAAAACTTTGGAAAAAAATTCTTGATTTGTGAATTATTAGCAATCAGTCCCCTCTTATTTTGGTGTGAGGTCGGGGATCTCTGTCCAAACTCTCAACCTGCATTAACCTATTTACTAGTAATACTTTATCAAATTTGAAAAATCTCAACAAATCGAGAGTCTCTCTAACTTAGCCTCTACAAAGTATTTTTTGGACTCTATTTTCCTCTTCTTAATCTTTTACACCTTGCCTGATTGTCGAACTACGCACGGCTTTTCCATCGATTTTTGTGTACACTCAAATTGTCGTTTTATGAAAGAGAGAAAGCAATGACAAGAGAGTCAACAGCAAACAATTTCCATTCATACTACAGTAGCGGTTTTGTGGCGGCAACTTACTCTACACCAAGTAGTAAGAGACGAGGCGAGTCTTTATTATTATTTTTTTTTTCTCACTTCCGAAATCAAAATAGATTACATAAATAGAAATGCGAATTGCGAAAGGATATTCGAATGTTGATTCTTCTTGAAGTTAGAATCTGAATTAGTAATTAGCTTAATTTAGCAAGAATTTTCTTCAAAATAACTAGTGATGATAAAAATGTCTTGCAAGTTCGACAAATGCAGCCTCAGGTGATATGAGTAAAATCTGAGAATGTTTCCAAACTGGCAGGTCTTCGCTGAGGAGCCATTATCTTTACAATCTCATTGATTATGACATGAAATTTGGCTTTCGGAAGCTAAAAATTATAAGGGATTCAATCTAGACTGTATTCATTTTAACAATACTTTTGATTACTTTAGTTCACTTAAACAAAAAAAGCTGTTGATAATCCATAATGAAGAACTACACCTTCTCGATTGATGATACACGAAAATTTCCCCCGATTTTGATTGTTTCTATCCACATTATAGAGTTATATTATATATTGCTGAGAAATACTATTAGCTTTGGCAATATTCTTTTTTTTTTTAACCACGAACTCCACTTTATATTCAGTATAGTATACTAAGACGATAGCAATCGTCTTTCTCAGGCATGAAACTCATTTCACTTCATTGACCTGGAAATGAGCCTTCTAATCTGAGAAAGTTCTAAGTAAGCTTTTTCCCTTTAAATAAAACACAGATTCATGAAATTTCTTGATAATGAGTTGCTTCCTGGTATCTCATTTTTGTCGAAAGCTGAGTACGGGATAATTAAACTAAAACAATTAAGTTAAGAGGAACATAGGTATGTCATCAGAAAAAATAAATCTATTAAATATTCAGTAGAATTCGGACTACCAAAGATGATGCGAGCTGAAAATTTCTTTGAGTGCGCATGTGGCTCTCAAGTTGATTGCTCAACAGAGGAGTTAATCCGAACTCATATCAGATTTTGTCAAAATTACACGAAATCTTCTCCGGTCTCACAGGAACTTATTCAGAGAGGCTTGGACAAGCTGAGCACAGAGGACCTAAAA
>ENA-UOTX01000528-UOTX01000528.1-compost-metagenome-genome-assembly--contig:-NODE-528-length-39178-cov-16.316769_pt1 | contig 39178 bp, 35 predicted proteins | sample MGYA00238143_ERZ746982 | MGnify/ENA primary metagenome ERZ746982 (study PRJEB28758, sample SAMN06268862) | compost metagenome | isolation source: single cell | place: USA: California, Emeryville, Joint... | reverse complement strand
TGACGTTATTGAAGGAGGAGTCCATCCATATGCTCTACGTGATCTCACAGGCGCTCCTTATGACTTTTTAGAATCCAATGACCCTCAGGAGCTCTGGAATTTTATTAAGGAGAGCGACGATCGCAAATACCTTATTACTTGCTATACTAAAAACGCCCAAACTAGAGAAGAGAGAAATCCGCTCGGTATTGTTTCAGGTCATGCATATTCGATATTGGACGCAAAAGAAGTGCATACGATTGAAGGAACCGAGAGAATCATTCAAATCCGAAATCCGTGGGGGTAATTGACTCATGAATCGTAACGGATACAAATAATATGTTCTTTTTAGGAGGTTTGAATGGAAGGGAGATTGGAGTGATCACTCAAGCAAATGGACCCCGGATGTGATTAAACAAGTTGAAAACTTCACAAGGGCAGACGATGGAACGTTTTGGATGAGCGTTAATGACTTTGCAAAGTATTATGAAGGAGTAATAGATAGCTTGCAAAGACTTGTAAATAATATTATGGTTATTAGGTTGGAGTTTGCAAACTGCATGAAGATTACTACTATCGATCGATGAATTTCAAACACAACAAGCCAATGCCAAGGGAATATTTTGCAAAAGACGATGCAAACATTCCATATGAAAATCCGAATTACTCAATGGTCAGACTCAAAGTAGATAAAAAGAGTCATATATTCCTCTCGCTGAATCAAGCGGACGAGAGAAAGTTTATTGGTAGAAAAGGAGATCCTTATACCTTCTCTATCGCGCGAATGTTGCTCGCTAAGGTTGAACCCTTTGGGCTCAGATTCATAGATGGCATTTTCTATAATGATCGAAATATTGTAATTGAGCAAACATTAAACCCCGGAATCTACGTCATCACCATTGAGATAATGTGGGAACAGGACTTCCATCGTCAATTCAATCTGAGTAAACCTTTGATATCCCATACCAAAGGCAGCTAACGATAAAAATATGACAAAATAGGTGCGTACTCACAATATCCAGTTGATTTTGAAGAGATATCCCGAGCGGATATAAATCAGGTCCAAAGAAACATCATTAAATCTATGATACTTTCAGATCCTCAAGCCAAGGTCAAAGACTACAGAGGAATAAAAGAGCCAGATATCAGGAAATATACTGGTTCCAATTACGGCATTGCGTACTTCTATTACCAAAACAATTCGAACAGCGGCAAGACTTTAGTGGAAACTGTCACCTTGACTCAGAGGGAAAATTTAAGAATAACTCCTCCTTTCTCAAACAACGACCAATTCGAAGTGACTGTCCTTCCTCAACGTGATGCTTTGGTTATGTACAAATGCTTGAATGGCGGGCAATATGTTTTTGCGACGAAATCGAGCTTCAAAGGGACCATCCTCCCAGTCGATGAAATGACAAAATTTGCTCGCATGCCTTATGCTGAAACCACATATTTGGATGATCTCGAAGACGCAATTAATAAGTCTGCTGACACGGAATATTATGATGAGTTTATTAGAGACGATAGAGATAATCTGGAAATATTTGACTATGGAAAAGTTGCTGAGGACATGAAAAACACTAGATTCGAGGATATGCGCTTCAAAGAAGAGGTTGTCATTAAAGAAAAGAAACCAAAAGTTATTGAAACACCTGAAAAGCAACCAGTAAATCTCAAGAGCAAAGACGTGATTAACCTGTTGGAGGGTGAACATTTTGTTGATCCTTTTGCAAAAAAGCAACCAGAGCCTGTTCAAGTTTTCTTCCAACCAACTGAAGGTATTTTCGCCCAATTCCAATTTTCACTAATTAATGCTATTTATTTATTTTTTTCAGACCCTCTACGAGAAAAGAACCTCTACTCTCTGGAAGTATTAGGAAATTTACCAAGTAAATCCTCTTTTGGGAATTGATTGAGCTTAAATTTATGCGCAGGATATATCAAAGATGACAGTGACTACAGCGATCTGCCGATACAAAATTTTGAAATCAGCTTTGTTAACCTCGTTAATGCAAAAATTCCAAACCTCCAAAGGTATCTAAATATGGGAAGTATAGCTGTTACAGCGGTTTATCTTCTCTTTACGGTCCTTCTATCGTTCATGCGCTCAGAATTCCTTGATGTAATAAATTGACCACAAAGGCATTGTCTAACTCATATCTCAGCTCACACTCTTGACTCTCCTAATCTGCCTGATATTTGCCAGATCGTCAGCTCACAAGCCAATCCAAAAAATGAATTTGCTTCTAAGAGCGCTGCCATATATTGTACTCGCGTCTATTCTATTTGACATTATGTTTTTGGCCATTTATCAAGGAGTAATTATCCGCGAAATGTCTCTTGAATCTAAATATTTTCATTAGAACTGGACAGGAAATGATATCATCGACAGGGTGCGAAAAAACGGCTCTGATGGATTGCTCAATGGACCAAAAAAATTCAATATTGTTCTCACATACTTCCAACTGCTGATAAAAGTATCTCATTGCTAATTTAACAACATATATGTAATAAAATATCGATTGATTAGATCTTGTTTGGAGCAATTTTCGAATATCAAGTCATTGAGATATTGAAGGTTCCGAACCGTTCTGCTTTTACAATTTAATGCAGGCTATGCAGACAATTACAGCCATAAAGCATAAAGAACACCGATAATCCCTCCTCTAAATATATATCTATTACTTGTAACAAAAAGCTCAATGGACCTAGCTATATCATCGAGATTTATATTTTTGGTCTTTAAATAAAACTTAATTCAAAATCTTTGACCATTATCTCAATCATTCATCCCAAAGTACTCAATTCATGATGAGCGAGCTTTCAATTTCTTCATGATGACAGCAATATTGTAAATTTTTTTATAAGGAAATTTGGAATAATAAAAGGCACGTGATTTTTTTTCACCGGGAATAATAAATATAGATAGATAAAGACTTCCATTTATAATTGAATATAATGGACTGTCGAACGAAAAAAAAGAGATTTGCTTTAGTAATTATCAAGGACTACAGTACTTATCCAGGATTTATTCGACCAAAATCGCTATTATGATGGTACCGGTCAGGATCAAAATTTTTGCTAATTTCATTAGCAGTTCCTTAAATAAGGTGGCCTCCTCATTTCTCTGTACATTTCTGCCTTGGATCTTTTATCCTCCCAGTCAAATTTACCCTGAGGTTTTACCAGGTCATAACTTCCCGGACCTGGAGCTGCCAGCCTGGGCTTGATAGAGCTATCTCGAGGTGCACGATCTATTTTCCCAGCGACATACCTATTGGGCAAATACGAGTCATCTTTCGTGAGGTTATATCCGCCCGGCCCAGGAGTCTTTTGGTCATTGATATAAGAATAAGCTCTCGGGGATCTCAGGACGCCAAGTCCATCTTTAATGAAGTTTTTTTTGAGATAAGATGGTTTCGGGTCATACTTTGTCACGGCTGGATAATTCATCACTATTAAAATAGATTTGCTTAGCAACAGTTTCAGAAGAGCACAGAATTACCGTTTGGAAGATAAGAGTATCCAGCTTTTTGCTTGTCTATTGAATAAACGTGTCCATCTTTTCCCATTTCAACAAGTTTGGGATTATAAGCACCAGGACCGGGGGATATTGAGATTGGAGTTTGGTTAGAAATGTTGACTTCAGCATCCACTATATTTAAGCTCGGTTTAGATTTACCAAATGAATACTTCCCTTTCTTTGATCTAAGGGCTTCCATGGCGCTCCTAATGACAGAAGAAACGATTTGATTATCTTTTCTGCTTTAACAAATTTTACAATGCGTCATATTTTGCTGGTGAGGGAGAATCACGGCCGTAATCGGTTAGCTCTTTTCTTAGGGTTTTTGGGAGAACTCCGAACCTGGTATCAAGCGTGGTTCCTGGATCTGAAAACTCGGATTTATGAGATTCAGGCATGTACATCCTCTTTGTTGAGCCGAAGGTGGTGTTTTTGTAACTAGGAAGCAATTCTCTGCTCGTCACTGAATGAAAGATACCAGAGTTCTGACTCATACTAGGTGAAACTGAAAGAGTTGCTTTCGTTCGGGTTTGTTTTAAATCGAGTTTGCTGACGGGGGGAGAGAGGTTACTCTTCATTTCTAACAAAAAGTTTTTTATTGCTGCTCAGCCTCAAGTATTTAAAATTTAACAAGAATTATTGCTTCTATTAATATTGTTGGGCGACTTAATGGGATAATGTACAATTCACAAATTAATTGGGTGCGAAAGGAAATTTAGCATTATATTCTTCTGATTAAATGAAGTGACGTGATAGACGCGAGTTTATTTCTTTATGCAACTTCACAAAACCTACTTTGATGAGTGTGAACACGGAAATTGACTCTATTTATATATATATTCCATTATTTTGTAATTTTGGACTAAAGCAAGCACCCTATAAATTAAGGCAGAACAAAATTACTATTAAATAAAAATTAAATGGCTTTGCATTTTATGAGTGTCAGCTCAATTCAAAATCGCAAATTATTCAATCGAGAGCTGACTCAGCTAGAATCGTCTAACTCGCATTTTCTGAGGAGAGTCGCTCTCCCAACCATTTAATTCTGAATTATGTACATTTTTCATAAAAATTTCAGAGGCCAAATCACGATTTTTCCCTATTTCGCCAAGTGGCTGAGTAGAGTCACGCGAGATCGAATTCTGATTATAATGGCTACCCCCTTCACGAAGCCTCCTGCGATCTGAATCACCTAACATCGGGACAACTGTTTTAGGCCCCATTTGGTTTTCTTTGTCTGTGAATGCATTATTCGCTTGAACTGACGGATGTTTTCTATTTTCAGCTGGCCGATCTTCGTTTGGTTCCTGCTGATTTTGGCTGCTTTCTTTCAAATACCTCTGAAACTTTGTATATTTTTTGACCCTAACATTTTTCATCGGAATTTCTTCGATCACAGCAGACGAAGTTTCACTGTTATCTTCTTTTGGAGTATTCACTGGACTGCTTTCCCTTCGCTGAGGTTTTTTCGCAGTTTCTTCATTTACATTCATCGCTTTTAAAATCTCCCCTTCCGTTGCTTGAGTTGCTTCTGAGACCGCCTGGATGCGGTCTTTTGCCTTCGGTTTCAAATCCTTCTTCTCACCTTCGACTCTATTATCAGTTAAATATGATACTTTAACGATCTTCGGTGGCAATTTTTGAAGCTCCCTCGGTGCTCTTCCTCTTTTGCTCAAAGCCTCTAGATTATAAAGAGGCTCATTCCCTAACAGAGGTGTCCTTGCTCTGTGACTTTGGTTAAATTTGCCTCCATTTACTAAAACTCGAAATCTTTCCTCCAGCGTCATAAGTGAATCATCACAGTCATATACTCCTGAATTACTACTATAGAAAGGAGTTTTTGCTCTTCTTTCGTTCGATACTTTCTGCGGAGGTTTTTTCTCACAGACAGGAGGCAGAGAGTCATCTTTATTTTCACTAGAATGCTCATGCTGAGCAAAAATTGTTGTGACATCTTTTCCTTTCAGTGATAGAATAGTCTCTGGACTGGAGAAGACATGCTTTTGCTTCGATACTGCACTTTTCATCACAAAATTTTCTTTATTTGATTGTTTTGGCACATGAAAAGTTGTCCAAAAGTTAGGACCTGTGAAGTACGGCTGTTGATGAGCTTCGTAATTTGCATTAGAAAATCTCCTTAATTTTGTGTCAATCTGATGAGATAAATCTGATCGAGACACGTGCTCTTGGATCGGTGGTTTTTCAATCGTGGAATTGCAATTCGCGTGCGATGTATCACCTAGTAGCGAGTCGAGAGTATTGTAATGCACATCTTGTTTATGTGGTAGCGCGGATTTATTGCTTTGGAGAGAAACTCTTCTGTTCATTTTGATGGTATCATCTGTACGATCTTCTTCGGAGGTAAATCTTTGCCGAGAGGCAATGATAGAAGCGTTTGCTAGATATTTTTGGTAATGTGTTTGGTGTTGATTCGATAATTTAGGGTCTTGCTGAGGTGCTGGTGTTATAGAATTGCGTCGAGAGGTCGAGTGGGGTTTTTTCTTTGTATCTTGTTCGTATAGATAAGCGACTGTAATTGACATCACAAAAGTGCGATCACGTACAAGTTCTATAGAGTTAAAGATCCTTGTGATACTTTCCTGATCTAAATCTTGATTATATCCTTACTAACGGAAGAATGGAAAATGCAATAAAATTTAAAACAAATTTTTAATTCTGAAGGTGATGTTGATTGATTCAATAGAATCATTGGATTATTTCATACCACAGGGTCGACTTGTTCATCACCATAGGCAGATTTCATTCTTGCTTCCAAATTTTAGGTTGTAGACTCTAGATAGCAAATACAATGACCAGCAGCACAACTGCATAAAGTTTGAGTAGGTTGATAGCCAAATAGTTATAAAGCAAGCAGACTTTAACTTGGAGTTTACAAATTTCAACGTTCCAGCTTAGAAACAGAGACATTACTTAATAAATTGAAAGCAGCCTAAAGTAACTTTAGCAGTCACTTGCTTCTTTTTACCAAAATAATTAAATAAGAACATCCCTGTCCAATTTCTGCCTTCCTTTATGAATGAAACTGAGAATTTATGGTGTAATAATCTTAAACAACCTGCCCTTTTCTCAATAAAATGAGACCACAAGAATGACTAATGATTTTTCAATTCATCCCTATATCATTGACGATAGATATGAAGCTTTTGCCGATGCCGAACAACCTTTCCGCATAGAAAATCCTAATCCTCCAATCATGATACATTCATCGAAACTAATGACTGAGTTGTTTTTCTCAGAAAGAGACTGCTCAACTTGATACTTATTCACTTTGAAAACCTCTATCAATAATTTGTCTCTACAATTACTAATTTAAATACTTGAGTTGAAAAAAATATACTTAACATGCACCCTGGCTGAATAAAATTGTGAGATTGAATAGGATAAATTACTTTCTTCTCTCACCTTGAACAACCAAATTACTCGATATCACTATTTGAAGGGGCATTTAATTTCATGATTTTTACTAGCAGTCCAAATTAAACAGTAGCTAATAGGCTTTGAATGGTTAGGTAACATAAGGAGAATCAAAAGTAAATGAATCTTTAGATTCTTTAGATTCTTTAGAATACTAAGTAAATGAATCAAATGACTTAATAATCAATAAAATTTCAAAAATAAATAAACTTGTCATTTAAGCACTACTATCAATGAAGAGAATCCGGCAGCATTATTTACCCGACAGGAATAAGCTGTTAGTTTGTCTGACTTATAAAGTGAAGGCAGAATTTAGGATTCTCTTATTGTGAGAAAATATCGCTCTAAATGATAGGGAAAAATATCCTGTAGCAAATGGGTAGGGGTACAAAATAGCTCCCTTTAGCACTGGGAAATCCAACTTTTATTAATCAACTCTAAAAGAACAATAAATTAAAGATCTCACTTTTTGTCAGTACCGGACTAAACTAATGTTGAGTTAATTTACACACTTATCAAGAGAAAATAATTACTGCAGATTAAATTCATCTAAGTCCCATCTGAGTAAAATTTTTTCAAATTCAGCATTTACAAGACAATGAACAGCTTCCTAACTACAAATACTGGATAAAGCTCGGTTGATAAATTTTCAAACACAAAATTGATCTGCAAGCTTGTACACCGATCTTTGACATCGCCAAACGATTAGCATTTCTTTTCTGATATTTTATGAACTTACCAACACTCATTCTAAATTGTTCTTTCATTGAAATAAATTCTCCTTTTAATTCTGGTGTAGATGATGCTAACGCTCAAATAATAAAAACTCGCAACAACAGAATTTCAATCTGATTGGCAGCCCTTAAAACCCGTGTATCGCATTATCAGGATCAAATCAAAAATAAGAACCCATGAACGTGAGACCTAAAAATGTACAAAAAACCTGATAGCTAATTCTGAAAATTTGTTTGTACTAGCAAGAGCCGAAGGATGGGTTTACAAATCTGGATAGCATTATGCTTCAGGAGCTTCTTCTACAAATGAGAGATAAACTATCGGAAGTCCGTTCAAAGAGAAACTACATTCAAAATGATAGGGATATGATTGAAACCTTCTACCAGAATACTCAAAAAGAGATCAACGAACTAACAATGAAGATATCTAACTTAGACTCAGCAGCAGAAAAATCTGAGATCAATTACAGAGCCAAAGTTAAAACACATTTGCAGAACGCTAAATTGGAGTATGATCGGAAAATTTTTGTCCGCGAAATTAAGAACAAAGAAAAAACGTCAATTTCTGAAGAGGAAGCCTATCAGCAGAGTTGGCGCGAAACTTTCAAAAGTAAAAAGCAGGAGCTTACGCAAGATATCCTCAAAGATGAGCAACGTCAGCAATTGGACGTGAAAAGAAAAATGAGCGCAGACCAGAAAAGACTGGATAAAACTCGAGAAAATTACCATCAAAAACTAGAAGATTTCATTAAAGAGCAAGAGAACAAATTTGCAAAGGCGAAGGAAGATCTTGAATTGAAAATGAAAGTTGACATCCATCAAGTTGAAGAAAATAAGAATTTGCATCTTAATGAATTGATGGCGAGCCACGAAAAAGCCTTTTCTGAGTTGAAATCATATTACAATGAAATCACGACAGAGAATCTAAAACTAATCCAGGCCCAGAAGAGCGAAATAGACGGAGTTCAAGCGTCTCTTGTAAGACAGAAAAAATTGATTGAAACAATCAAATCGGAAAATCGAACTCTTCAACCTGCTGTGGAAGAAGTCAGAAAGAAGAGAGATAAATTGAAAGCAGAATTGAATCAGCACGAAAAGGATAAAATGTTGCTTCCTGAGTTGAGAAATAGATACATTGCGCTGAATGCTAAAATCAGCAAAGCCAAAAATGAACGAGATAATCTTTCCAAACGTTTTGAACAAGTAAGTGTTCTCGGTTTTATGAGAACTTGACAATCTTACAGGGCAAACGAGAGAAAGATCTACTCGAGGCGAAATTTAATAGTATCACACAAGAAGTCAAGAAGCACAACGAAATTAAGAATGTAATTCTTAATGAGCATGTGGTATTGTTACAAAGCCAACTTGAGCAGAAAGTATTATTATATATATTTTCGTTGACTCGGTTGAACACCTCTCGAATTGTAGGAACATCGCCTTCAAGAACTACTTAAAAAAGTCGTTATTGATTCTGGTGCTGTTGACCAACTCCTCAACAATATAGAAGACTCGATCGCCTCCAAGAATATGATAATCAGAACTTTGAAATATTCGATTCACCTTGCAACAAAAGTAGTCTAATGCTTGCGCTTCCAGATGTTATACTTTCCTTAATGATAGGCTTACAATGACTCCATCAGAGTCTATGAGTCAAAACTCACAGAGCTTGGGATTCCAAATGAAGAACTCGGATTCCAAACTATTAAATCAGCAACATCTTTGATGCCAACTGGGCTTGTTGCCTCGTAGAAGCGAATTTCATTACTTTCAGTTAGCTATTACAAATAGCATAGATGCATTAACAGATAATTTCTTAGCAATTGATTTCCTAAGAATCAACAATTATTTCCATAAAGTGTAGACGAGGAAAAAACTATATTTGTTGTGAATGATAACTATAGCGAGTAATCTAGATAACATGTTGAATATTTAGAGCTAAAGTTTTTATTTTTCTACTTTTTAGTTGGAGGTTTGAATTTAGGTGCAGTAAATTTGGGCTTAGTAGTGGTAGTAGTGGTAGTTCCTGTAGCAGCAGCATCATCTTTTTTAGGCTCTTCTTCTTTTTTGGGTTCCTCCTCTTTCTTGGGCTCTTCCTTTTGAGGTTCTTCTTGCTTTGGAGGCTCCTCTTTCTTCTCTTCCTGCTGGTTTGCTTGGGCTGCAGCTTCAAGTTCATTTTTCTTCTTCATAGCTAGAGCGAACTTTGGAGCTTTAAATTTCGCAAGTCCAGCTCCTGCTTTAGGTTGTTCCTGTGCTCCAGCGTCTTTACTTTCCGAAGCGGGCTGGCCTTTGGAATCTGCCTCAGATGACTGCTGCTCTTCTTTAGGAGGTTCTTTATTAGCTTCTGTTTGAGGCTGTTCAGTTTGGGTCTGAGTTGGAGGCTGCTGATTGGTAGTGGTTTCAGTCGTGGTCGTCGATGGCTTGCTTTCAGTGCTTGCCTGGTCCTGAGTTTTTTCGGGAGTGGCTTCTCGTTTCTTTGTTGGAGGAGTGAATTTTGCTCCAGAAAATTTTGGAGGGGTGGTGCTTCGTGTCTTTAGGTCCTCTTCTTGCTTTTTCTCCTCTTCTTTCTTTTTGGCAGCTTCTTCCTCTTCTTGTTTCTTCTTTGCAGCGGCTTCCTCCTCTTCTTGTTTCTTTTTAGCAGCTTCTTCCTCCTCTTGCTTCTTTTTCGCTGCAGCAGCAGCTTCCTCTTCTTCTTTCTTCTTTTTCGTAGCTGCTTCTTCCTCTTCTTGTTTCTTCTTTGCAGCGGCTTCTTCCTCTTCTTGTTTCTTTTTAGCAGCCTCCTCCTCTTGCTTTTTCTTAAGGGCCGCAGCCTCTTCTTCCTCTTGCTTCTTCTTGGCAGCAGCAGCGGCTTCTTCCTCTTCTTGCTTCTTCTTTGCAGCAGCAGCGGCCTCTTCTTCTTGCTTTTTCTTCAGAGCTGCTGCCTCCTCTTCCTCTTGTTTCTTCTTAGCGGCAGCAGCGGCTTCTTCCTCCTCTTTCTTCTTTTTCGCAGCTGCTTCTTCCTCTTCTTGTTTCTTTTTTGCAGCAGCAGCCTCTTCCTCTTCTTTCTTCTTCCTAGCTGCTGCTGCTTCTTCCTCTTCTTGCTTTTTCTTCGCAGCAGCAGCTTCCTCCTCTTGCTTTTTCTTAAGAGCTGCAGCCTCTTCTTCCTCTTTCTTTCTTTTGGCGGCTGCTTCTTCATCTTCTTTCTTCGCACCTGATCCCTCCTCTTCTTCCTTTTTCTTTTTCGCGGCCGCCTCTTCTTCCTCTTGCTTCTTCTTAGCAGCAGCTGCAGCCTCTTCCTCTTCTTTCTTCTTCTTAGCGGCTGCTTCTTCCTCCTCTTGTTTCTTTTTGGCAGCAGCTTCTTCCTCCTCTTGCTTTTTCTTAAGAGCTGCAGCCACTTCCTCCTCTTCTTTTTTCTTTTTGGCCGCTGCCTCTTCCTCTTCTTGCTTCCTTTTTGCAGCAGCTAAAGCTTCTTCTTCTTCCTCCTGCTTTTTCTTAAGAGCCTCTTCCTCAGCTTTCTTCTTTTTCTGTTCTTCTATTTCCAAGGTTTCACTTAGTGGTGGGACCTTGCTTTTCAATGCACTCGATTTGAGGCCACCAACCCCTAAAGCAAAATCTCCTTCCACTTTTTTTTCTTTCGGTTTTTCTATTTAATGGTCAGTACCTATGAGCATCCTATTACTTACCCTTTGGCTTCGCTAGACTATTTGCCATGGTTGGTTCAGGCAGACCTTTCAGTCCGTGACTCTCATACTATGATCATACATTAATTTAACCTTTTATACAACTTACTTCAAATTGATAATCTGATTCTCTTTGAGCCTCAAGCTTTTTGGCTTTTTCTAGGATCTCCTGCATCCGATGTTCAACTACACCTTCATCTTTCAGCACTTTATCATAAATTTTGTTGAGTGTTTCCTAGGACCGTTAAGCCAAATCCGAGAAGAAAATTTTACAGTAGCAAGAACAACTCTCTGCGAATTATCTTTATTGGCTGGAAGGTTGACAAATTTTGGATCAGGCGTATAAACTTTATTCTGCATTTCCTTCTTGACTGCATTCAGGAGGATAGTCGGATTGGGTTTTGTGGCTTCCAAAAGCTCTCGTTGCTCAAGTACCGACTGATATTTTGCAATTTTCATCTTATCAGGAGAACTACTACGAAGCGAGCGTCTCTCAAAGCCTAGCCTCGACAACTCCGGATCTAAAACGCTGTTAGTCAACATGAAAATAAATATTTTTGTATACCATGTAACTCTAAAAACGTGTGTCGTTCAATCTTGTATGTGAGAAATCGCTTCACGGATTCAAGGTCGAGAAGTCCAAACACCTCTTTTTCGTTATTTTTAATCTATCACAAGATAAGAGATGGTGAAAAACGTTTTATCAATACAAGACATAGCAAGTTTGCCATTTCATTTTGAAGAAATTCAGCAAACTCCATTAAATCTTTATTCTTTGCAACTAATTCATCGTATAATTGTAAAATTTGTAGAGTTTTCCCTCGAATCTGATAATTAAAAGATTTCTTATATGCAACAGTAGACTCAAAATTACCTCATGTTTTTCTGTTGTTTGTTTGGCGATCTCTCTCTTCAAGTAAGCTCGGTCTCTTTTTAAGTCTTCTATTTGGTAAGCTTCAGATACATCCAGCTTCTTTCTGGGATCTCTTTCTTCAAACTCTTCGTATTGATCATAGACTGGCTGATGCATATTCATAGTTGACATATCCTGATCTTTCGACAAATCGCCTCTGCTAAATGATCTTTCATTAAGTACAGTCACTAATGTGGAAAAGAATAAATTAAGGTGAAGAGGTTCGCTATTTCTTACTTCCTTTCGCCTGTGAGGCTGAGTTGACCATTCTTAGAGGACTTTTCGATGCAGAAGCCAACTTCATCGGCGACTCTTTTGTATGGAAGTTATTTTGGTTGCTTTTTGGAATTGTTACCATGGAAATTTGGGTTTTTAAATTCTAAAGGCCTATCAATAACAGCTGATGTTCCTGGTCTGGTTTTCTGAGGACTTATGGGACTGCCTGTAACCCAGGTTTCAGCAGAGCCTCTGAAAATAGCTAAGAAACCGAATTGTTTGATAAGGACGCTCTTTCGAAGCATTTTGTTCTATTTTTACCTTCAGTGCTGCCTTTTTTAATGGGGTTAGAGTATCTGCCTGTAGTTTTTTCTTCCATGCACAGTTCGAAAAAGTTCGTCGCCTTCAGAGAAAACCTTGGCTGTTTTTGGGAGGGAAGGACAACATGAAGACTTTTAATCTTTTCTACAAGTGCATCTCTTGATTTTTGCTGCTCTGGGAATATTCTATTCAGAAGAGCTGTCCATTGATCTGCGTTAATGATAAAAACGTTATCACAAAACCAAAGGCTTGCTTTTTTGCATACCAACTTGGAGATTCACATTGTCGATGGTGTTAGTATTCGAAAGATAGTTAAGCATAGTCCTACGAATGCGCAAGAAGTAGCCGATTTCTCTCTGACTGTTCTTGGATAAACCCAAAAAATCGTAAAAGTATCGGATTTCTTGACTTCCTCGAGCATACACTTGAACCGAGTAAGCAAATGCATTACACATCCTTACAACTTGCGTTTTCACATTGTATTTCTCTTTCTATCAAACAGATCACAGACTGAAGAAACATTCGATAGTACCATATATCGAAAGTAAAAAGCAGCCAAACTTTCTTCTGGATTCTTATTTTTTGGACTGCAGTAAGTTTCCATCATTGAAGTTAGAAAGTCCACCAAAAAGTCTCTTTGAATCAATTTAATTCCTTCTTCTGATTCCAATATTCCGTAGGAGTCGAGCATCTGCACAAGCAGATGATTATGATTCCAAGTAACCAATTGGTTTCCATAGTGAGGAGCGGTTTTGAGGTTGCTTTGGAGACCCTTATATTCATGTGGAGCTGATCTTTTTTCTAAAGTTTTCATCAGAATCTTAGTGTTTCTCTGAGCGTACTAGTTGGAAAATGTGCCCTCAGGGCTGTATCTATCAGAAAATGCTGTGTAAATAACAGACGAATAAATTTTATTCATAAACAATTAAACAACTTGGATAAGCCGCAAGTTCATGATTTGAGTATCTCAGAGGACAAGTGCCTTTGACGAGCGCCGTTATGCATATTAAAAATAGATGCCATTACAAGTGACAGCAGTAAATACGATGATTCACTTTTACACTAAACTTTAGAAAACAATTTAAAAGAATGAAGAAAAAGAAAAAGTAAAAATAATTGACGTTCTATATCTTACTCTTAATAACTAACTGATTAATTTTCTTGCAGACAGTATCTCGCTCTTTCCATTCGTCAATTACTGAATCGCTCAAGTCTTCTTCTAATTAATGAGGTGAAATTAATTATAATGACAGAAACACAGAATACCTTTCCGAAGACCATACGATCCTGCTTTCATCCAGTTTTTCATTGTGATAAATCGGCCAAAAAGACCTTTTGGTCTGTCCCTAGCCAAGACGCTTTCAGAAGTTTGTTTATGATAAATTGATCTAGAGTTTCTTTTCTGGGATTTGGATCGCAGAAAACCAGACCCTTCTGAAGAAAGAGTTGAAAATTTTGAGTACGGAAAGGCGAAGTCTTCCGCTCTGTTCGATGTAACTTCGTTGACTGCCAGCTGAATATCTGGAGATTCATTATCGTCGTCCCCTTTATTGCGCTTAGTGCCACTGAGCGCGCTTATGTGCATTACATTGCTCGTGTTCACTTCAAAAGATGGATTGTCACGTCTTTTTATCCGATGTCTTTCGATACAAACTCCCTTGCTCATTTTCTCTGTACTGGCGTCATCATTTGCTACATTAGCGCGTTTTTGTTCTTCTTTTTCAATATGCTTTTCATTCTTTTGTGGATTGCTCTGCAAATTTGGAAACGAAACCTGAGGTTTCTTCTGTTTAGCAACGATGGTATTTTTTGAGACCAACGCCTTACTCGACAGGCCTCTTACAATCTCTTCTTTAGAATAATCCCAGTCATATTTGGAATCAAGATCATAGCCAGTCTCCAAGAAAAGCTTCCGAAATAATTTTTTGAGATATTTGTAATTTGGTGGTTCGTCAAATTTCAAATTCCTTACGTAGTTCAAATATATTGCAAATTCTTTGGGTAAACCCTCACACAGCGTCTCAATACTCAATGCGATTTTCATTTCTCCTATTCTTTTGTATTTTTCTTCTTTGGTAGCCGCTTGAATATTCTGCCAAGGAAGCAGTCCTTTAAATAGATAAATCAGCGTATAACCAATCGCTTCCAAGTCATCTCTACGGCTTTGCTCAACTCCTGAGTGAGAGTTAACACTTGCGAAACGCGCTGTTCCGATCATTCCTCTATTTAATTTGTAGCTAATATGCTCTCCACTCGCGCCTTTGTATCTCCTTGCCAATCCAAAATCAATAATGAACAACTTCTTCCTGTTAGCACCAATTCCCATCATAAAATTTGCTGGCTTTATATCACGATGGATGTAATTCAATTCATGCAAAATTTCTATTCTTGCTAGCATCTGATCTGCAAGCATCAGAACAGTCTTGAGCGAAAAAGGACCATCAATAATTTTCATATATTCCTCCAAATTTAAACCGAGAATGTTGATCACCATGTAATTGGAATCTTTGTACTGTCCAAATGCGTATAATTTTGGAAATCCGGGTCGCCCACCAAGAGCTGAGAGGATTTTAGCCTCGCGATAAAGGATAGCATGTCCGACTGCCGAGTTTTTCTCGATTTTCACAGCGACTGTCACAGAAGATTCCTTTGTTGTTGCCTGGTAGACGCTCCCGAAAGCTCCTTGGCCAATGATACCTTTCAAGATAAATTTGTCTTCTAGAATGATATCCGAAGTCCCAGCTTCCTGATCTATCAACACCATGCGGGATGAATTTTCAGCAAGTTCATTTTTCGCGAAAATTAATTAATGAGAGTTTTTTAAGATTCTTCTTATAATAAAGAGAACAAGTGTAGGTTTATTAAAATAAATTTTGTGTGGCTTCCGTTAATTAAAGTGATCTCGAGTAAAAAATACCCGAGATTTTCGCAGCATCTCTGTCCTGCATAGTCAATTCAAATGTTTTCTTGACAGCAAATTATGAAAGTTCTCTTTACAAAACAAGACCTACTAGGTTTCAGTTGATGTATTTTTCCATTTAAGAGTAAAAAAAGCGCATTTGGTTCATAACAACTCGAACTTAGACATATTCTCTTGAAAAAAGTTCTTATAACTACCAATTTATCTCTAGAGAACCTCTTTGAGACATGATAAAGGTTCATCCCAAAGAAAAAGGAGCCTTACTAATTAATTATCTCCCTGATCAGATCCAAACGAGAAAATTTTCTAATTACTGAGGAATTAGAATTTGTATAGACTTGCTTTGATAGACAGTTAAGATAGATGTAAACATCAACTCTGACTGGACTTTTATAGCAATTTTAGAGATGCAATAGAAATTTTGACATCAAATTTATGAATTTTAATGCATTTTGACAAATCAAGCATTTCAACATTAGTTTGAATAAACATTGAATAACAAATATTAAGAGTCAAACTGAGAGTGAGAAAAAAATTAGCAAAGAACAAAGCCTGCCAAAAATGCTTGGATTTGGAGATCACCTTCCCCAAATAGGGTAGGCGTTCATCAAATCCGAAGTCTTCACGAGTTCCCGTGAAACTCGTCTTTTGAATATATCCAGGCTAGTCAGTCTTATATTAATGTTTAACTTGGTTAGTTCCGTATCTCTTTTTCGTACTCAAGTAGAGCGAAAGAAGGCGAGTCTGTTTTCTTACCGGAGGCCTTTTTTTCAATCATTATTTACAATAATATTGTGATGTGTACCTTCGGAGAGAAAACTTCAGTAGTTCTTTGAAGCTCCTCTTTAAGCTCATCGTTTAAGTAGCCTTCTTCCTCTCCAGCTGGCTTTTCAGTTAAGAAGGAAGAAGAATTACTTTCGACGCTCAGGTTATGGATAGGAGTTTTATCTCGAGAATACGGCGAGAAATATTGGATTTTCGGTTCCGTATACGAGTTAGATCGCTGTCTGCAGTGATAGTAAGGTGATTTGCGCTCGCTCTTTTGGGCAAAGAGCTGGAAAGAGGGGATCTTCTGAGCATGAATCTCATTTTCCAGGAAGTCTCTTTTAGGTGATTGCTCTTCACCTCTGAGGGCCGCAAATTGACCACGCTCTTCTGGACTTCGCCTATTCCTTACAACATACGAAACTGACCCGTCATATTTTTTCCAGACCAGAGATTGCGGGGAGTTTGAGAAGGGAAGGCCCAAATCTTTATTCAAATTTATCAAGGATTGAGTCTGAGTCTCAGTGCTTTGAGAGATGCTATGGAGGTCGTCCACGTCGAGATTCTGAGATTCACTAACCTTTTTATTTTTATCAGCCAGAAATTTGGGAAACAGGGCCGAGTTATTTTTGGAGAAAGTTGATAGAGGACTTTGTATTTCATTTTTTGGATCTGGTGTTAGCAATCCCTTCAGTGATTTCTGAGCTTTTGAATCCTTGTTTTTTAACTTGGAATTTGCTGCATCTGGACTCGATTGATCTGGTAGTAAAGGCTCCGCTATCTCGTCGAGGTCATGTGGATCGCTTATCTCGATTTTCGTTTTTGGTTTGGGAGGTTCGCGGAATGACATTTTAGAAGGGTTTTCATTGTCACGGTCAAGTATCAATTTGCAACTTCTGGGTTCTTTATTATAGAAATCTTCGATTTGTGTGAGCATTCTTGTTGTGACTCGAAAATCGAGGGCCAATTTCATAAGTTCCTCCTAATTCAAGATTAACTCTCAAATAATAGTAGTAATTTTTACATCTGCTGTTATGGTTCTAAGATGTGTGCTGAAAAACGCCCCTAAATCATCTACGTCCTTTTGCATTAATTTCTCTAAATACGTTAATCAGTTGCGATTAACGATGTTATTTTACCTTTAAAATAGAGGAAGATCGCCAGTCCCATTTGGATCAAAATCTTCTCTCCATTTAAAAGGTACAAATTCCAAATTTTAGCCACCTAAGCAAATAGTTCATTCGTCAACTGAGACAAAGATCTTCAACTTACGGTTGTGGTTTTGAAGAAATGAGAATAAAGCGTCATAAACCATGGTGTCGAGAAATAGCTGATTGATAGTCCTTTCCGAGTCTTTTTACAGAATAAATGAGAGGATTGTATCCCGAGAGAATATATTTACCAAGTGGTCGTGTATGTCAGGGAGAGAATTTTGCATGAAAACATCCAGTTGATAGTTCCAGAGTTCAACTTTGGCAAAAGGCGGGATGAACACTTTTCTAATCTGTCTATTCCTTAAGAGATACAAAGTCATCCAGTATGCATCTTCTTCCTTGAGATAAAGCAGCAGGGTTCCTACAACAGCATTTAACCCCTGGATATATCCAACTTCCTTCTCAGAGTTGGAGATGGCAATGAGAACTCGATAAAGAGTCAGTCTCCTATTTGCAAGTTAGGATTTCAAGAGCAAAACGGTTATTATAACCCTTTCTCTGTTTGGAACAAGCCCGCGTCTGGGAGCGTTCTATCTACATCTTTCGAAATTTCACGACTGAATTTGCTCTCTCTCAATGCCATACTGATGAATACACAAGGATTGAGCTCCTTAACCCAAGAGAAAGGAACAAAATATTTCCAATATTCAATTTGCTCATTTGTCTTCAATCCCTTTAATTATTTGATAACATCGTTAGTTTCATATCAAAGCTGCGAACTAGTACCTTAAGGAGATTCTTCCGCACAATTTTCTTCAAGGTCTTTTTAATTTGTTGACAAGAGTTCGTTTGAGAGGATATTCTGCAGAGGTTCAGGAGGTCTGCAGGAGTAACATAGGCTGAAAGAGTTTCTAATATTTTTTGTGTCTTTAAGCACTCGATTAGTCCGCTATGGTGCAAATTAACAATATTAGTTCTATGCTGCAGAGCAAACCACATTACTGTAGTGCTTTTTTCCCATCCGTACTATTTTTCACTGAACTTTCTGTCGATGCGACCTGAGTGAGTGTCAGGGTTAAATTAGAATTGCTTTGATTCGAATTCAAATTCTTTAGCAAACCCGGTGAAAGGGATAGGTTTCGTGATTCATCCTGTTCTTGAATTGCTTTGACTGCCGAAAAAAAATCTGAGCAAGTTCTGCCTCGAGCAAATGGAGTGTCTTGAATGTTTGAGCTGTAGGGTAAAGGCGTAGTTGGGAGAATAGTTCCTTTTGGAGTCAAACCGTTCAGGGCAACGGAATTTTTAGTGAAGTCTCCTTTGGAGAAATTCAAAACTAAACGTTCGGAAAGTTCATCTATGTCCTCATTCAAGTTTGCGTGATCTTCTACGTGTATCGGATCTAAGATGGTTATTGACAATGCAACGCAGTCATGAATACCTGATTGATGGTTGAGGTCAATCTTTAATGGTTTCCGGAATTTTGTAAAATTTGTGGAGGAATTGAGAGTTATAGAACTATTACGGTTTTTTTAGAGCAATGAAAGCATCAATAAGCATTGTGTTTACTCTGCTTCAGGTTTGGAGGGAGATGTGTTGGAAATATTGATGTTTTGTGTTGATGACCCTTTCATAAACGTCAAATTTGCATGCCAAATATTTTTATTTGCTATTGAAAAGCGTTTTAATTGAATCTCAGAACTGCACGGTTGTTTTTCAACCAAAGTTGTGGACCATGATTCAAATTAGTCTCTTAGTGCACTTCAATATTCCTAATTAATGAGTTTATGAAATATGCATTGGATTTTGACTTGTAGCTCATCGTTTTCCTAATTTGGAAACACTAAAGAGTATTTCTTAAGAATAAAAGTAATAACAGTTAAAGATCATGTGTCAGCTTTGTGAAAAATTTCGTCATTAGGAAAATTGAGAAAATTCAATTCTTTGCTTGAGGAATTGACTCTCTTTTTGAACGCATTAAGATTCTTTTAATTTTTTCTTTATTCAAATAAGATTTTCAGAAAAGCGTTTGTGACTAACTCATTTGATGATACTGATAACTTCATTGATTTTCCTGAAACACCACGATAAGGAGATAGAGTATGGTCAAGAACGATGCTGTTTTGAGTTTCGACTCACTAGGAAACATATAAGTAGGTTTATTCGGGTCAAGCCTTAAAGCGTTTCTGATTGCGGACTTTAGAAATCACAAGGAAAGATAGCAATGATCATGTGATTGGTTATATCACATATAGAAATGCTGCAGATGAGGTATTATACTGCAAAATTTGAATTTTTGCGATGTTTTACTTCTCTCCAAGTTTTCTATTAACAAAGTTAAAATTAACTCCTGAGGATAAAGTTTATTTGCGCAAAAATTGTTGGGAAATGAATGCATAATATTACAGCAGAATTTGACCTCATTTATATCAAGTAAGACGGTTTTCGCTCACATTTACCGGAGTGACCAAGCATCAGCCCTCTCAGTAAGATGCAATCCTAAAGAGAATAAAAATAAATTTCTGATTCCCCTTAGCTATTGAAGTGCTGCATATTGATAGCTGAGTGGAAAACGAGTGATTAGATAGTAGTCATAGAATAAAGCATGCACCACCCTTATCTCACAAGCTCGGTATTGCCAATAAGTGTTTTGCTTCTTGATTCTTATTCTTACAATAAACAGTAATTTTTTTAAAAAAAAATTTCCGCATCCGGGACTCGAACCCGGGTCTCCAGGGTGAAAGCCTGATATCCTAACCAGCTAGACTAATGCGGATTCATATCATCACCCAACGAGTTATTGCTAAAGGAGTCAACCATTGTGCTTATGGCTTTGCTAATTTTAACTCTATGGCTCAACATACCGCTAGCAACTCCCATCACAAACGCTCTGATTCACAAAAGCCAAGCAAAACTTCTATGTGATGAGAGATCTAATTATATAAATATCTTTTGATTTGTCAAATAATAATGATTATAGATTTTTGACAAAAGACTTCGAGCATCTCAGTTGGAAAAAATAAGTTTTTTTCGTTATCACAATCTCTGTTCGCAACTTTCCATTAATTCATGCAGTCTCAATTACAACTCAGTAAGAGCGTTCTGAAGCTCAAACAGGATCTTAATTTTATCTTGTGTGTCACAGTGATAGGTAGCGTCTATTTCAGGGCTACAGCAGAAGCTCAACCTTCCAAAATCATCATGAATTCCTTCGAAAAAATAGTTAAGAAAAAAAATGAAAACTACTCTTACCATCAATCCTCCCCATGAAAACCCACGTTCTTTCATAGATATAAGTTTGCCAAATTTCCTTACTATCATTTAAAATGAAATATCCATCTGACTCTTGATTGGAGCACATTAAATTCAATAGATTTTCAATCAATGAAATATCATTGGATTCGCTTTTTCGAAGTTCCTTCAGGAATTTTGTAAATTTATTGCCCTCAGTGCTCTCTCCTTTAACAGTACATTGGTTTCTTTTACGAATGATTTCACTCATGAGAGGACCGTTGTTAGGCGAGAGTATGACGACTGCGTTATAATAGAGAACATCATAATATGATTTCATTATCTGAATGAGATAGCTGACGAAAAGCCGCATCTTCAGTACATTATCCACGTTCTCAAAAAATTTTTTGCCAAAGTCATTCTGAGAAGGTTTGTCAAATTTCAACCAAATGTATTTGTAAAATTCAGGAAGAATGCTGTCAGTCTTTTTCTCATCAATCAAAGCCTGTCTTAGAAACTGGTCCAGGATTTCAGAACTTATTGTGCATTTGGTCAAATCCGATTCCTTTGATGTGATCTCTGCTTGATAAAACTCTAAAAATTTTGCGGCGAGGTCATCGCAAATGGCATTGACAGCTTCTAAACTCTTTTTCAACATATCTTTTTGATTGTTGGAGTTAAATGACATAATTATTGAGTTTTAGTACCTAAACGGTATCCTTGGTCAGCGAAGTTTTTTTCAAGGCCGTTGGTGCTGATGTCAAGCTGTTTAATCCAAGGAGAGTACACTTCGGGGGAAGAGTGGGTTATGACATTCACCCTATTTAGTAGTTCATGGGAATCAATGATATTTGAAAATTGCAATTTACCAGTAAATCTCCATCACCCTTCGTGGAAGCATTGACTGCGGACGATCTTTCCTGCAGATCAAAAATCCAAAGCTCACAACAGGTTTTGTATACGAGAAAATAAATGCTGCGTTATTTGGTGACATATATGCTTCATCATGGAAAAAAACTTCAATCTCTGTAGGCTCATGTTTCACACTATCTGTTCAGCATAAAGCACAGTAGAATATTGTGATTATATCAACGGGAAGCTACCTCGCTCGTTTGCACAGATCGATATACTGGTCTCAAATGGACTTGTTGGATGGATACTCACTTTAGCATACCGCTTTTCGTCTCGGGCTCGTCTGATATCTTTGAAAATCAATGGATGCAGCACCAGATTCATTCGATGTCCTGAGGCAGATACAATTTCAATTGAGACAGCCAGAAAACAAATTGTTACGCAATGAGCCTGAATTGAAATACATTCGCGCATCATAGGTAAGAGAATAGACATCACCGTCTTGGAGATCTTCGTCGTAATATTTCGCATTCTTAATTTCTTGAACCATGCGTGAGGGAAGATATTTGTAGGATTTATCGTCCCAGAATTTATTATTCTTGAGCACCATTGTGGGATAGATGAGTTCATACTCTTCTTTCTTATAATATCCTAAATGAGGCAAGGCGACTAGGTTCAATATCGCACATTCTTCGACCTTTATCGATGAAACCATCTTATTTGCAATCGGATTTCTCTAATCTTTTTAATTTTCGAGTTGACAACTAATCTGATTGATAAATTTATTTGAATGATCAACTAGTATCAAAAACCACAGATCTGCTATTCAATGGAACACAAAGAAAGTTCAAAAAGGAATTCTTCTTCATCATTTCATGATCTACTTAAAAACGATTTTGAAAGGCTCATTGCATCAGACTTAAGGAGTATTACTGCATTTTCCCTATTATTTAGTATACTCGAGCACCAGTTCTATTTCGCTGAGCAAAAAGTACTTTTAGTGCTTCAGCTTCTATTCAATAAGCACGAACATTTTCACCCAACCCAGCGAATATAATTTATAGATCTAATACAATGCAATGAATGAGCTCACTTAGAAATAAGAGATTGGATCTCTTTTTACTAGAGAGAATTTTAAGGAGCAATCATGATGATTGCACCAACAAAAAAAAAGTGCAACGAAAATATGCGGCATCCTACAGAATTAATACTGCGCACGAGCAGTTAAGAAAAGATTTTCGTATGTGCAATCCTCCTTCTCCGATCAATGAAATTTTTAATAATAATAGCATTCACGCGATATGACGAGCTGCCTCCCTTAAACAATATTGAAAATTATTTTCTGAAAAACCTAATCTGTTGCGTTTGGATAACTCAAGACAAATTTAATTATTTTTATTTCAGCAGTCCATTCCATCACCACATAAATTAGGATGGAATCTGAAGCACAATTGAAAAAGGCTGAGAGTCAATCTTTTCAAAGAGCAGAAACTATTCAATTTGAAACCGAGGAGATCAGTTGCAATGAATTACAACTCGGAGATGAATCCCCCCAAAAATTTTTTGAGGGACAATCACATCTAGAGAAGGAGACCAGAGAATATGATGAATTTCAGGTTGATGAGGAAAAAAGTCAACAAACACCGACCTCGACACACACTCCTCTGCAGCGTTTGGTGAGTAAATCCTTGGAAATGATACGACGAAACTCAGTCACAGATACTTTAACACGAGCACCAAACCAATTATCAAGATTTAGTGAGATGACTCGAAACTCAGCAATAAATGAGGAACTTTTAAACCATTTGAAATCTTTGAAAATCGAAGGAATGAAAGATACAGAACAAATAGAAGTAAAACTGACTCGGATTATTAAATCCCTAAAATTTTTGTGATTGTAGTTGGCCATTCTGATTCTACAGAAACCGACTGAGGAAAGAACCTCAAGCGATCTAGCATTTCTTGTAAAATGTACAGAAAATGTGGGTTTCTTCAAGAAATATGACGAAGACACGCATGTGCAGTGTATGTCGAAGATGTATCATGTGCATCTTAAACGAGGTGAACAATGCATTAAATACGGTAGGATTATTATTAACAATTTTTTTTTAAGGAGAAAAAATTAATTAGGTGAGTATGGTGAAAATTTCTGGGTAACTCTCAAAGGAAAAGTTGGAATTTTTATCCCGAAAGAAGTGGAGGTAAGAGGGAAAAACGGAATATCTCGGAAACAGAAGGCTTTAACGAGGATTGTTGGGCAAGGAGGTGGATATGCGTTTGGTGAGCTTGCATTACTAGAAAGAAAGCCTCGAGCTGCAACCATTGTTTGTGAGGATGATTGTGATTTCGCTGTTCTTGACAAGGCGCCATTTCAACAAATTCTACGTAATCTCTGAGCTGATGAAATTCATTCTAACAACAAGTTTTATCGAATGAATAGATGAAAAAGAGGAAAAGAGGCTCTTTGCGGAGATCAATTTCCTGAAGTCTCTTAAACTTTTTACTCACTGGGCATACAGTTCAATAAGAAGTCTTTTCATGTATGCTGAACTCAAAACTTATACTCGCAATCAAATTGTGTATTCACAAAATGAGCAGTCAGATAATATGTATATCGTTAAAGAGGGAGAATTTAAGGTAACCTTTGTAGTTTGCAAAACAAAACACTGCACACTATTAGGCCACGCTTAGAGTTCAGTATGAAGAAGAGGTTGAGTCAACTGGAGATGAAGCAAAGTTTGAGCAATTCAAAAAAAAGAAAGTAATGTCTCGTGACATCGAAGTATTTCAAATCTCAATGATTGTTGACTCAGAATAATGATTATAGATTGCTTTACTGGGATCCGGAGAAATATTCGGAGTAGAAGAGTTGATTGATGATAAAACTCGTTCTCATACAGTTATCTGCATGTCACAGGCTGGAATAGTGCTGAAAATCAGCAAGAAAGTGAGCTATAATTAGATTGATATCGCAATTTGAAAAAATTCATTATAGGATGCAAAAGCTCTGATTTTTAGCGAATCTACCGCGAGGGCTTGGCTAAACGACTATATAACTTCTAAAGCAGAGATCCAGACAAAAAGAGTGGCCAGTATCTATGATAATACAAAAAAATTCAAAACTTTGCTGATGTGTACAAATTCTGCAACACCATCGTTATTAAGCGAAATGAATTCCCCATTGGCCTTGGAAAGCCAAACCTTTCCAAAAACCCAAACTACTCAAAGCAAAAAGACTGAGATGCCGGCTAATCAGATGAGATACAAAAAACCAGAAATAATATTCCATACCAGAGTAGTTGATGCTCAGCAAATCATGACAAACTATGATCATCATGGTTCGAAGGAGATTTCAGGCCAAAGATGGGTTGGTGAGAGATGGCTTGTGAAAAAGACTTCTGGTCTCCAAAACACCGAAGCTTCTCCAAGTAAAGAAGAGTCTCCCAAAAGCAAGATCATACCTGAGGAAAAAACTGAAGGAAAGCTTACCAAACTTAGCTTGACAGCTCGGCTGCTCAATGAGCACAAAGAAAGGTGTCGTCTTAGGCGAGGAGGTAGAGAAAATGATCCTTCGAGATCTCCTTCAAATTCACCAGAAAAAGCCCTCACTACCAGATCTTCAATGGACGCAAAATTGTTTCTGCCATTGAACGTGATAAAGGGAGAATTTACACCCAGGACCCCAACCCTCAGCGAAAATCACAGGATCAATAGTGAAAGGAAAATCGTGAGGAACGCTTCAAGCCCGTCTTTGCTTTCCTCGATAATTGATCAATTACCGCCTTCAACATTAGAAAATGCAACAAAGTTTCAGATTCGGATCCTTCCACACTCATCAGAGACACATCAAAACTCTCCCATTAGCCAAATCCACGCACGAAATGGCAAGAGAATCTCCAATATGCGCCTTGATGATAACTCCCCAAAGAAGACAAGTTTATTAAAGCCTATTTATCCAACACATACATTGGAAAGACTGTCACAAATTGAAACGCTGTCAAAGCTGAGAGGGAGAATTAACCAAAATGCGCTATTTTTAGCAAAACGCAAAGAGCAGGAAACAGCAGTCCCAAATCAGATGCTTTATAACAGCACGTTCTCAAACATAAGTGGCTTAGTCACTTCAAGACACTATGCCGGGAGATCACCCGTAAAACTAGCAACTATAGAGCAGACACGCCAGAAAGAGAAATCGCCTGACAGAAATAGTCAGCGACCAACGGGATGCGAGTCTCCAACAATTGAAGGAGAATTTACCTATCGAGTTGGATTGGCAATGACTCGTACTTCCTCTTGCAGCAGCCATCCTGATTGGAGGTTCCAAGAACCGACAAAAAATCCCGGATCAAAAAGTCCCTTACTTTATAATAACTCCCCAGCAAGACGAGTAACAGAACCAACAAGTCTGAAAAATTCACCCAGAAACAACAGTCACTTCCGAAATTCACATAGCTCGAGAAGAGTTAGTCCAGTACAAGCTAATTTAAGAGACTCGTTAGTTGTTTCTGGAATTTCGCCACTAAAATTTTTGGATGGATAGATGAAAAGTCCAACTTGGTATATTCAACTATAATTTTTTTGAGTAAATACTACTTCGTATACTGTTGTGTTAATTAATAAATGGATCGACTTCTTGACTTCATCTCGGAAGCAATGAAGGAAAACAGCTAGCTCGTCTGTTTTCTAAAGAGTATTATTGACATTTCAGGCAATTAAGTCTAAATGAAAATATATTCAGATAAATCGGCTTGAATTCGAATGAGTTGAGTGCTACCAGGCCAAAACAAATATCGATAGTATACACTAAATCTCAAATAAAATAAATATTCTGTTGGCACAATTCGAATAAGCTAGCATGATAAAAAGCCTTTTTGGTAGTGAAGACGCAAAGAAAGTTAGCTCCAAGGTAACAAACATATTCGGGAAATATAAGGAGGCCATTACACAAAACATCGAGAAAGTTGGAGAAAGTAATCATGAATTAAATTCTCTTCGAAGCTGATCCATTTTATCTAGAGATCAAATCTGACAAGTGGATCGGCGGAAGTACAGAAAAACCTGCAGAGAAGCCAGCACCCGTTAAAACCAATGTGATAAAAGAGCCTCAATATCAGGTTGACAAAAGTAAATATTAATTATCCTCTCAGTGCGCATATTATGCTTTCATCAGTTGTGAAAGGCTACACAAAATGGTTTTTATACGTTGTGCAAGAACCTTCTCTTGGATTGTATTATGTGCAGAATCATTTCAAAGACTCTTTGGACAAAACCATAGAAAATAAAGTAAATTGGATCTTGCTGCGTGGAATAACACTGGATTTAGAAAGAGGTTGATACATTTGGAAAGAAGTTGAATTGGGACTCGAAAGATATGTCACGAACAGTGGAAGAACTCAAAGAAATCAATACATTAAATCAAGAATGGGCGCATAATATGACTAGTCTTCTTGATGAACTCAATACGTTATCCAAATAAGGCTCAAATTTTGTTCATATTGCTTGCAGGACCCATTGCTTAGTTCTCAATATAGTTCGATATATCTGCTTTCAATCGTTGATTCTGCATTGTAAAGAAGAATATTTATCTACCAAATGAGCAGCGGGAAAAGTGAAAAAGAGGACGCTAAGTTTCAATATAGAAAATTATTGATTCTGCCGAATTGAAAATACTCGCAATTGTCTGTATTGTCTAATAATACAATGTACGGAGAACTGAAGTTTTTCCGATTTAGAATCTAGTAGAACACAAATTTAAAACTACAGAGGTTACAATCCGTCACCTAAAGAAATGACAATTAACCCCATTGCGAAAACCTTCTTTGACTCTTTTATGACTACACTCGCTGTGAGGTTTGGTGAAGTTAGACCAGAGATTTTGAGTTGAATTGCTTCATAAATTCCTCATCACGCAATACAATGATGACCTTATTGAGATTACTATCGCACTGAATTTGATTGAATCACATTTACCCATTGATTATTGCGTAATCAGCGATTTTTTTGCTCGGATTAAGCTGCTCTCCAGCGAAAATAATAACAACTTCTTGGTCAGGCACACCTTTTCAAAATTTTCAAAGGATTGCTGGCCTTAGAGTCTACCTTCTTTATATCTTATTGCTTCTAATATATCGTAAACCGTTCCATTAGCTCGCACTGTCACAGATTTTGCGAGTGCTAAACCTACAACCTTGATCACTATCGTCTCATCTCGCACATCCAATTGTTTATCCATAAGTTTTCAGAATATTTTTGATTTTATTTATTGCAACTACCAGTATTTAGATGGAAGTTTAAGCAATTTTTTCTTTACTTTCTGTAAGAAGGAACCGCCAATGCAAATCAATTGGAAGAGAATATTAATGGTAGCATAAAACAAGGACAGCCATAAAAACCTTCGAATTAGACGTTGATGATATTTGGATTCAGATTTAAGGAACAGCAAAGTGTTTAGTCTATTAATTTTCAATGGACCTGCCTGGTAATGAAGTTGTCAAAACTCATTCTGGGATGATTCATCACAGCAAGTATGTGGTTGACTCTTTAGAAATCTTTCCAATCTGCAGTGCGCCCTCTCTCATCATCTTATCTAGTTTATAATAAGCAGTTTTTTTGTGTTTTATTATGAAAAGAGACTTGTAAAAAGAACAAATAATAGGTCAAATAATACAAATAAGAGTATGCCATGCTTATGTTCAAACTCAATTTTATAAATTTTGTTTTTTAAACAAAAAAACACTCTTCTTAAGCATCCCTTTTTTAAATGAGGAACATTCAGAGTTAGGTGTAGCTTTCCGGTGCAACTCTATCGTTAATTTCAAAGCTCGACATGAGAGATTTATTGATAATCATTCCTAATTTCGAGCAGCGAACTTCCTTCAACCTCTGTGAAGATACAGTTTTTAAACATAATTGATATCTTTAATCCAGAATAGTGGAATGTTAAATAAAATATTTTCATCGGCCCTACAGCAGAGTAAGCTGTCTAGACAACTTTCAAGGCAGATATACAGGCAGTTTTCGAATGAGAACGAAATTGTCAAGATAAATCTTGAGAAATATGCAGAATTGGTGGAAAAATACAATGTTGATGCTCTTGATGGAATCGCTCCGCCAGATGTGTTAAGTGCGCAGGACATGAAGACCCTAAACGTGACTCTAAAAGACTCTTCTATCGATCGAATTGCAAAAAATTATGTAACAATGACCAAATATTTCGCGGATCATCCTCAAGTAAACAGCAATCTTATGAAATCTCACTTGCCTTCTAACTCTCTTAAAGCGCTCTGAAAGGACGAATAAAATTAGAGACGCCTACCTAAATATCATAAGTTACAAGGTTGGAATTTATGATAGCCTAACTCCTACAGAGCGCGCTGGTATTTCCAATACACTCAAGTCTTCAGCCTAATATTGATCATAATCAGAATTAGAAGCCCTCCTCCAAGATAATTTAAAACTTGTTCCAATTCCTTCAAAGGATGTCAGAGCCGAGAAAGCTGCAGATCTTCGTAAATCTTTTTCTATTTGCTTTGTTAAAAAATTGCTATCTAGTTGAGGAATCGAAGGAATTCCAATGGGAAGAGCCAAAATACATTAACACTATACTATTAGTTTCCTGGCTAGCGATTGGCTATGTGAGCTTCGAACTCACTCCATAGAAGAATAATTCAATAGGAAAATGAGAAATTTTTCGATCTTCCTGCCACTTTCTTGAATTTTTGCTCTAAAAATCCGTGTTTGTGCATATTTATTGTTGATAATGGATATTTTGGATGTTGCTATTGCATGTTTTCAAGGATAATCCACAAGAAACCTCTTCTAATTTGAGAAAAATATGCCAGTTCAACTAGAAAGAAAACCCACAGCACACATGAAGGAGATACAAATTATATTTCTTCGTGATAGTCAAAGGTTTCTTGGAGATGGATTGGAGAATAGCATCTATCTACAAAAAGTTAGTATTTCTTTTTGTAGTCATCGTATTCCTCGTAAATGGTTTTAGTTGGTGTTTTCCTCTGTAAGAAGGTCCATTCGTAATATGTCGGGCGCTCCTTTCTGGCACAATAACTAAAATTGTTGTTGAGTTGTACCTGGTGAAAGTATGTGCTTATTTACTTTTCATAGAACATGAGGAATCCAACGCCCACGAGCATATAATTCAAGATTCCAACGTTCTTTGCTTTTCTGAAACCCTTTTTGGTGAGATTGTAGATTGGGTTTGTTCTCAACTCAGCCAAGAAGTTTTTTCCTTGATCGTTCATTCCTTTGTTCAAAATATATTCTGAATAAAAATTAGCAATTTTGAGAGAGCTATAAGACTTGTATTGAGAAGATAAACCCTGTATTAGATGGCATCAGAGAATTATTTTGGACACTCAAGCTGATTTCTTCAGAGAGCTGAGAGACAGATACTCGCAATTACTTCAAGAAAAAAAAAGCTTGAAAAGGGTGTCTATCAAAAAGATAGATATTTATTTGAATTGTTATAAAGAGAAAAGATTTTTATTTTGTTGAATGTAAAATGAAAAGGCTAATGAAACACCTTTTAGACATCCTCACACACATAAATTGATGAGTTGATTGAAATTATAGACACACAGAAAGAGGCTGGAGAGCTTTGAAATTTTATTAAACGCTAATCGGAATATTCAAAAATGATTATATCTAAGCAAGATCTTCTAAAAAAAAATCTATATACAATTCCCTTTGATCTCTTTGATAAGAGCGATAATTGTCCATCGTCGTCATCATATCGCCCGATTTTGCCCAAAATTTTTACAGGTAGATCCAAGGAGACACAACTCCTTCAAAAAATTTAGAACGTTGTGATTCTTATAGACACTTCCTGCTTTTCAGGTCTGAAGTACAAGAATTGTGCTTGAATTGATCCAGCCCATTTCTTGAGTTTGCTTTGATACTCATCGACATATCCCTCGTATTTTTGAGGAACTCCCCATTGATAGAAGACAACGGTGGCAGGCTGATTTAATCCTTCTCCTGATTTAGGGATATTCTGATAGGTTTCAGGATACACTTCGATCTATCGTTTATAAAAGAGATGAGTAAAGAAATTTAGAGGTTAGAGTTACTGTTTTGTGGTTGATGGTAATGATTTCATCGATGTTAACCCCACGTAAATCAACTGGCTCTTCAAAGGTAATTTTCCCAAATTCGTTGAAGACTGTGAAGTTTTTAACAGAAGACAGTTCCTCTTCGCTCATTCTGAACATCTTCGTCAAAGATGGCTCGCATTTATAGCCTTTTTTCGTGAGCTTAGGAACCATATCCTCGGAAGCTAAGCTCTCTTTTCGGATCTTTTTGCCAGAAGCACTCAAAATTGGGCTTTGAACTGAAATTTCTGTGGTCTAGAGAGAGTGATTGAAGTAAGAAACGGTTTTCAATTAACTAACATTACCAATTCGATTGTGTCATTTTGTCTGATATTATAGTCTGAAACAGTTCTATCTTCTTGAAGTGGGGCTCCTCTGAAAACTAGGGTAAACTCTTTTCCAGCGTTATGTCTTTCTCCGAATATCTTGAAGAGACGATGAATCATTATAGAGAACAGAAAGTTTCAAATGTTTACCTTTTCAATGGCTCGTTTTTTCAAGTCGTTGATCTTGGCGCCGTTCGTTATTTTTATTCTGGAAAAGCTGTTGCGTTGGCGACCAAACTCGTGTCCGTCGTCTAAGAGGACATTAATCTCAATACTTTGGGTCATATCTAAGAAATTTTAAGAATCCCTTGTATATTGAGGTGTTATTACTTCTTATCTCTCTAACATTAATCGTTTCATTGAAACCCAGAGTGCTCTGCTTTGAGTAGCGAGAACTCATTTGATTGGATTGAGTGCTAGATTTCGCGCTTCCTCTGTAGTTTTCTTCTTCATCTTTGAACATAAATTGGAGGCTATCACGATTTGATCTGTAAACAACAGGCTTATGACTGATGAGAGAATTATTTCTTGTGCCTTGTGATAGCTTTGCTGACGTTTCGGTTTTCTTCAAGCGAGACGCGTTTTCTGGCTTTCTTGTCCCTCCTTGCGGTTTGATATTGCGTTTGAGAGAGTTGGAGAAAATTGAGTGTTGGAAATCTTGGGAACGGAAAGTTTCGGATATTTTTCCTCCAAGGGACTTCAAAGAGTAGGATGATGTTGACTCTGTTAAAGGAGTTGATGGGACGTTGACGCTGTTGGTGACTGAGTTTGTGTGTTGCTGTTGCTGCTGTTCAATGGCAGGCTGCGGAGCTTTCATTTGGTTTTGCATCATGCTCATAAGCTGGTTCATCATTTGCATCTGCATGTTATAGAAATTTGGCATCTGTTGCATCATAGCATCCCCAAAGAGGTGTGGATTTGATTGAGTTTGATTGTTACCGCTAGTTGCGTTGGCTTGGCCTTGTTGCTGCTGCGTATTTTTTGCTCCTTGTTGTTGTTGCTGAAGAAGACCACCTGCACTTCCTTGATTTAGATTCTGGAAAAGACCTCCACCTCCAGTGCCTTGTGCCTGATTTGATTGATTAGCTTGGCCTCCTGCTTGGTTTTGGAACAAACCTCCGGTCGCTCCTCCTCCATTATTTCCTGAAGGTTGTTGTAAAGAGCTCAATAATCCTCCAGTCGCGGGGTTTGCACCCTGTTGCTGGTTATTTGCCGAGCCCAATAATCCCGAACCTTGCTGTTGCGAGTTTCCGTTGCCAAAGAGTCCACCGCTTCCTCCTTGTTGATTTTGCTGGCCTTGTCCTAGCAACCCAGTGCCTTGAGCAGAATTAAATAATCCACCTAAAGCAACGGGATAAGCTTGTTGGGAAAAAATTAATAATGATACCACTCTGTTGATTAGTTTGACCCCCCAATAGCCCTGAACCAAGGTTTCCCAAACCAGTGTTGGACTGCTGGTTTAATGTATTATTACCTCCTAATAATCCTGAACCTCCTGTGGAGACATTTGATCCTAAAATTAGTATTCATTTAGCTTTGTAAATTCGAAATTAATTACCATTCATCTTTGCTTGCAAAACCTGTCTAACATTTTCCGGTAGGCTATTCGCATTTTTCATGAGTTTGTAGTCTTGGGCTCTTAGTTCTTCTAAAGCATTTCCTTTATATTCGTTCATAGCATTAATCGCGAGAATAGAGGCTTTGTCCTTTCCATTCGTTGGTTTATAAGCCGCCTTCAACGTTCCAAGGTCTTGTCCGTTGTTATTACCTCCTCCAATAGAGTTGAGGCCGCCTCCAAGAAGACCCATACTTCCTCCTCCTCCGCCTAAGAGACCACCATTATTGGCTCCACTGGTGTTGTTTGATCCGAGTAAGCCTCCTCCATTATTACCTCCGAGCAAACCACCTCCATTATTGTTTCCTAGTAGACCTCCACCATTGTTCGAGCCAAGCAAGCCACCGCCGTTGTTTGCTCCAAGTAAACCGCCACCCATACTACCATTATTTCCTCCTCCGAGCAATCCATTTCCAGAAGTCCCATTCATTGAGTTATTTCCACCAAGATTGCCACCAAAAAGACCTCCAGTTGACTGGGCTTGATTATTGGAACCGAGTAGACCACCCAACATTCCTCCTCCTTGTTGAGGCTGTCCCATCGCGTTTTGATTCGAGGTTCCCTGGTTGCTACCAAACAATCCACCTCCTAATAAGCCTCCACCACCTTGCTGATTGTTGCTACTGCCTCCGAATAGTGGATTACCGGCATTTGACCCTCCATTCATTCCTGTACCTCCTAGTAATCCGCCACTTGCTTGGTTTTGACCGGTTGAATTACTGTTTCCACCGAATAAACCACCGCCCATAACGTTGCCAAGAAGACCTCCACCTTGCTGGTTCTGCGACTGATTGTTTTGTTGTTGTGGTGCTGAATTTCCGCCAAAGAGACCTGATTAGAAAGTCATTGTAAGTGATATCAATGGAATAATTGTTTACCTGAGCTTAGAAGATTGCTGCTTTGATTGTTCAATAGATTTTGCAACATGAAATATGTTTTTGAAAAGCCGAAAAGAAGTGTAAAATACTTAGAAATTATTGTCTAAATACCTTTTTGAGCTTTTAAAGCCTATTTTCAAATTTTTGGCAGCAAACGATACAATAAATTAATCAGAAAATGACCGCGTAAAAGCCTATTTTAGTTAACACTCTGTCTATAAATTGCTAGCTATTAAGAAACTAGCCAAACTTTGTAAACCAGTCAAGCAGACAAAACTGTTGCTCTCCTATCCGAGTTGTTATTCCAGACAAGAAGCAATGAACCTTGCCAAGTATATGAAGGGGAGTTGACTAGTAATATCGAGTAGGCCCATTCAATATCATTATAGTTGAAAATGAATCTATTCAAACTTGCTTTTCAGAACGATCTTAATGTGATGAAAGAGGGGTTAGCATAATCAGCAATCCTAAGCATCGGATTAATTGCAAAAAACTAAGAATTTGCCACCTTAAGAGGAGCTCTTCAAAAAATTATGAGCAATTTTCGGCAATAATGCAATAGAAACAATAGTGATAAAGAATACAGAATATTCATACTGCTCGTTAAAGTAATTCCAGAGAAGCTACACGTTGGTGTGATAGATACATGTAGAAAATTGTTATGAAAAGTATCTTAGTATTGATACTTTCGATAGGGTATTTTTTATGAATTAAGAGTATAGAATTTGAACTGCATTTCTAATTGGAATAAATTAATAAGTGGTAGTTGTGATGCTAGAGATACAAGCAGTTCTGTTTTGATTCTACACAATGTTCCACTTACTCCTCAAAGAATTTCCAAATTTCTCGATGATTGCTTTGCATCCTACAGTACAGCGTATTTATCAGGGTAAAGATGTAATTCAGCGATTTCCAAGATATTTCTTCGCAACCGAAGGACTCAACCTTATTTAGGAGAATAATAAACATTAACGCTACTGGATGGGAAAAAAGAAAAGCAATTTGTACGCAATCAACTAAGATCAACACTCCGGGCTTTTCTAGCATTAGAGACTTTTGAAGTATTTAACATTAGCGAATCGAACCTGTAACCTGCCTAAAAACGTGACTCTAACCATATCTCACTGATAACCGCCATGGCTCTCTTTCTTTGGAAACAGTGCGATAGGACAGGTGCAAAGACCTTACATTTCCTCAATTTTGCATGAGTTTTAAACAGTTAAATTAAGAGTTAATTTATTAGCCCAGAGAGTCAGTATATTTATTTGAATTAAACTTCCGTACAGTTCACCACTTTTCAACCAACATCAGGTAACTGAATGCTCAATGCTTCGTTTTGGCTGACACTTTACTCACAGTTCTCGTAAATTACATTCACCTTCAAGAATGCAAGAAAATATCGCAAACTATCTACAATATGAAAGTAGCAAATATGGAGATCTCCCTTCAATCATCGTAAAGCTCGAAAAGCAGGGCTATCTTGATCAGATAAACTCCCTTTTTGAGAAACTTTATCAAGAGGAAGCAGCTTACACATTACAAGGTAAATAATGCCTTCATTCCTCATTAATTTTTCTCTATTTGTGCCAATGAAAAGAGTTGACACGATTTGCTCAACAGAATCCCGACAATGACAAATTCGATATTCAAGAGCAGTTTGCACTGAACACAGCTATCTTCAAGAGCAATTTCCAACTCATTTTACAGATGATGGGTAATTCCAGCCGTTATTCTTCAAATTTACCAATGGTGATCCTTTTGATCCAGTTGAACGAATCTGGGCAAGCTCTACTCAACTGAAGCAGCCTTCTGGGCACTCTGATTCTCAGCAAAACCCAAAGGACAAAGAACAAACAAAAGTAACAACCAAAATCTATTTCGTTTTACAATATTTTGCCCAAAGAAAGCCCCAGTTCCTAAGAAAACGACCAAAAAAGCTAAAAAGCCTGAAGAATCTCAACCTCAATTCGAAACGGATCAAAGCAATAATATTGGAAATCAATCAGAGGCAAAAGAACTATACAAACAAGGCAGTTTAGACATCCATGAAAGAGAAACAGGAATCGAAGATCAAAAGCCCCAAAGTCTAGAAGTTAACGAGTATTCTTCTGCAGGTTCGTCCCCTAAGGGCAAGCATAAAAGATCCAATTCTCCTCCATTAACTTATTTGAGCGTCAAGAATAAAGAGTTCATGGATGCTGGTAATCAGAGCGCTGGCAGTCTCAAAGTCCATAAAAAAGGCAAGCGCAGCATCAATTTAAACCCGAATCCAACCTCTCCACTTTATACAATTCTCTATGGAGATAAAAGCAACGGCAACAGTTTGAATAGAACTCAAGAGATTTCCCAAATCGATCGCTCGGGACATCTGAATGTTTCTCAATCAAGAAATGTAAATCAATCAGCTCTCTCGGTAGCGAGATCCAACATGTCTGGAGGTTTAAACGGTTCCAAACTTAATGGCTCTATTCTCTCAGTGCAAGTAAATAATTATATCATGTTCTTTATCAACTAATAATTGAACTACCAGAGCGAATTCAATCAAGTGAAAGGGCCCGCTACCTTTGGAAATAGCCCAAGGAAAACCTTGGAACTAAATGATACCAGTCCTGGTCCTGCTGCATATAATGCTGAAAAGACAGTAAAAAACTCGGGATTGAGACGATCTCCAAGTCCAACATTTGGAAAAGCACCAAAAGGAAGCTGGATTGATACTGTTACTTCGCAGAATGCTTCTCCTGGTCCAGGGCAGCTGTATCCAAGCCACCGATTTCTTGCAAAAGCCGAGAAATAAATGATATTATATATGTTCATTATGTAAATTTCACACGAGCATTTTGTGACATGTCGCAGCTCATCATCATCGCCTCTATCATACATAGTCGATTCATAATTTGTTAAGGAGCTGTAACTTGTTTTTTCGGAAGTCAATATGAAAACTGAATGGAATACCCTCAAATGATTGATTTTACTAGCCGCTTAGTTGAAGTGAATTACAACTTACAGCTTACGATGATAGGAAATCACGAAAAAAGATACCAGACATGCTTTTCGCTGAGAGGATTTGTCTTTGTAGAAAATATCGAAAATTTGTGTTAGTCCATGCAATAATTTTGTGAAAACTGGTCATAAATAGCAACTTCAAAATTTGCAAGTAGAAATAGTATTATTATTCTAGCCTTATTTATATTTAGAAAAAGAGCAATATATCTTAAGTAACTATAGGGAACTTCGTTCAAAATTGAACCACATTTTCACATATATAACTATCTATTTACATACAAGCTTAGAGTTCTAACAAAATTTCTTTTAGAAGAAAAGTCCGAGAGTCCTATTTTTCGATTCATTCGGAGTGCCAAGATCGTTTTGGTTCACTATTAATTCTTTTTTCCCTTCCTCGTTAAGGTTAAGTGCCTCCTGTTGTTTCTTGTAAGTTTCTATCAATTGCTGGATTTCAAACCTTTTCTTCGTATCTAACCTTATCTCGTAATCCAAAAAAATTAGTTTGATGGATACAGGGTAACATTTGATATCCACTACATCCTTGAGTTGGCATATCAAAGGACACTTTGACTTTGTTCTAGAGAGAGCAAATAATTCCCCAAATTTGATTCCGAGAAAGAATTTGGTCGAAGGCCAGTTCCGAGAAGAGGTTTCCTCACTTGGATTGTAGACTTTCGCCTTATAAAAGTTCACTCCATAGCAGCAATGAGAACTTAGCAGGCTCAGGAGCTTGTACTTCAGAATTATTTTTAAATTGATCATAACTTCTTCATGTGGGAAGCCATCATTTATTCTTGCTGTTCTGTTTAGTTCTATCTCACTTGAAATCACTTTCCAATAACTTTGTAACGCTGTCTTCCAGAGCTCTCTTGGTTTCATTTTAAGAACAGACTCAGAAACGAACTGAAACAAGAGTTTTTTATCAACGTCTTGAAACCAGTTCAGGGCACCTTCTCGTAAAATTTCATCAAAGTATTTATTAAAGGTGCTCAAGCACATAATAGCCACGATTTTATCATGGTCAAAATTATCGCAGTTCTCTTTGATTCTGATAAGCGCTTGAGAAATGAGCAAATCAAGTCTCACATTATCGTTCTGACAAAGTTTGTATTCTTCATGCTGTGGGAGGTAATAATACTTCTTGAAAATCAGTTTTTGTTGAGTATGCTCTCTAAAGATATTCATCACAGATTTGGTCATCTTTCTTAGAATCCCCTCGTCGTTCTTATCGCTCAGGCTCATGGCTTCAATTATACATTCATCTGCATCAAGCGGTCGTTCTTTGCCATTTCCTTCGACGAGAAATAACCTAAAATCATCATGCTTATCAAGACCAATTCGAGCTGAAAGTTGTTCGCAGACTAATTTGGCGTTGGTTTGGCTGTCGATTTTGAATTCGAACGAAAACCCATTTAATAGATAGACAGCGATATTATGTTTAAGGTGTTCAACATCATATACTTTTCTTGTCCTTTTCCTATCATTATTCTTTAGTTTTTCTTTGGATGGCTTAGTTTCTGAGGCTGTCAGAAATAAGTCAAAATCAGGGCTTGGTGTCATTAGATCTTCGCGTTTTTCTGAATAACTTCGGATGATTTGACCCTGAGATGTTGGAAAGTCACCTTGGTTTTTCTTGTCAGCCTCAAGAGAAGTTAGAGTTTTGGAGGTAGTGCGAGACAGATCTCTATCTTTTACAATAGGCAAATTCACCTCAGAGTATTTTGTTAAAGCTTCTTTAGCAGATCGGATGTTATTAAAGTTGCTAGTGCCTGAAACTCGGTTGTATTCGCAGGTGCGTTGCTGAGATTCTAAAAACCCAACTGGGAATTTAATAAAATCTTGAATGATCTGACAGCTTCTTAATTCAGCGTCTTTAAGAATCAACTGGAAAAAGTTTTCAATGACAAGCTTTCTCATCTCAACAGTTTTAGTACAAAAAGTTTTAAGGAGATTGCTGTTCTTTTCAAAATTTGGGAAAGCTCTCTTTGGATAAATCTGAGACAACAATTTATGCAATTGGCGGATCTCACTGTGTCTCTTGAAGCATTTATGGAATCGCTCACTGCCCAAAGAAATTAGAATAATATAATAAGTACGCTTTTTGCCATCTTTTAATCGTTGCTCAGTCCCGACAACATGCACCTCGATCTTTCTATTTTGCTGTTTCTCACCGTTTGCTGGTTCCTTTTTGCTATCTTTAAGCACTGCTGATCCAATTCTTCCAGACTCGATAATAGGATGGTTCCTCCCAATCATTGCAATAGTATGGTCTAAGACGCTCATAACATGAAACTTTTCTTCCTTATTCCCCGCTTGGAAGGTCTCTCCGGCATTGACTCCAGTGATGCTGAAAAGATTCCCAAAATACTTCGAATCTGGAAGATCTTTAACAAGTGAATTCCTGTCTAGCTCTATATAACGATCGGAAGATCTCGGATCATTGCCAGTGCTTAATATTAAGACCAGATCAGTCAAGATAACCAGTTTCCATTGCAAAGTGGATTTTTGTGGAGATGTTGAACACCTTAAACATAATATCGCTGTCTATCT
>ENA-UOTX01000527-UOTX01000527.1-compost-metagenome-genome-assembly--contig:-NODE-527-length-39229-cov-16.888511_pt1 | contig 39229 bp, 32 predicted proteins | sample MGYA00238143_ERZ746982 | MGnify/ENA primary metagenome ERZ746982 (study PRJEB28758, sample SAMN06268862) | compost metagenome | isolation source: single cell | place: USA: California, Emeryville, Joint... | reverse complement strand
ATAGATTAAATACTTTCACTCATGTACTCTGCCTTTTGAAGAGCCTGTTTGGCGTAATCATCAGCGTTTTCAAAATACTAATGAATTATATGATAACCGCAACGAGATAAAACGCAAATGTACCCTTTCTATAAAATATTATCAGTTAACTATAAAAATAAGATGGATTACTTGCTTCTTGATGTTCTTCCTCTAATTCTCTCTGCTCCTGATCTTGGAGATAAGAATTCATCATTTTTTTATTCTCCGCGTTCTTAAGTTTCGAAAGGTTCATCAAAGACTCTCTCAGATTGTTCTCCTCGATAAGCCTTTCTATGGTAAACTTGAGACTGTTCTCGTTATCAGCAAGCCTTTCATCTTGCTGCGCCATGATCATTGGTACAGTGTTTTGCTTCGGAGCACCCACAATCCTTCGCACTAACTCAATCACTTCTTCATTCTGAGTTTCAAATGCCCAATCTAAACCAGATTGAATATCACACAATAAACCCCCAATTTTCTATGAGAAATTACCTAAAGCTCCACGTCCATCTAAGTCGATCGCATTGGCGAAAGCTCTCAGCGTGTTTGCGTCAATAATATGCATCATCGTCTTTATTATATTAACCGCTTGGAACCTAGCAGTCGTGGTCGGGGTTAGCACGCAACACAACAACGAACAAAGGATACCTGACTGCAAGATGAAGGGAAAATTTATTTGTATCATCGACATTATGAAGGAAAATCCGGTTTTTATGAGCGAGCTTCACATAGCAGGTGATGTCATTCTCGAGCGAGTACATAAGCAGCATGGTCCAGACATCTTCGTTTATACTGAGCCCTCTCTCTAACATAACTGAACATGCACTCAGCTCTCCGAAGTAGTTTCCATACTCGATGGCTATTTTAAACGGCGTCCTTCCATTCTCATCCTCCGCTTCTAAGTCAGCTTTATAATCTAGCAGAAGCTTGACAGTTTCAACGTTTCCGATCATAGCAGCGCAGTGAAGAGGAGTCCATTTCTTATGATCTCGAATATTTACGAATGCGCCTTTGTTCAGAAACTCCCTAAGGAGTTCATGATGACGGTTGATGACACATGCATGCAAAATCGCTGGTGTCGTGCGTCTGTATAATATCAGCCATGAGTCAGACTTATCTTCAAAATCAACGTCGACTTGAGAAGTTCCAATGGCTAAGCTCTGGGGTCTTTTTGTAAGATATTCTGTTGATTTACGAAGATTCTTGAAAGCTGAGTGTTGGAACAGAGTAGTGCTTTTGTCGTTCTCTGGCAGCTCCAGGATAGGCATTCCTCCTTTGATAAAATCTCGAAACTCTTTCCGAATGTCAAGGGCGATATCAACTCCAGCGTGATCGCAAAGATCACGGACGGCTGTGTAGATGATGTAATCATCGATCAGATCTTTTTGATGCAGCCAGATTTTCGGTTCCCAGATAAGATCTCGCAGTTTTTTAAGTTTAGCGTCTCTTTCTTTGGGTTCCAGTTCATAACTAGTTTGGATTGGTTAGATAAAGGAAAAGAAGCATGTGCTTACAGTGACTCAAGTCCTCTAGAAATATCGATATTAAAGATTTCTGCCGCGTAGTAGGCTAACCGCTCTTTTGCGTAACTTGGTAGGTCAGAAGGCTCGAAAACTGGTGGAATCATACTGCACCATTTTTGATACTTTCAAATAGTTATTAGTATAATTCGCTTCCAAATCATTGCTTTATTACTTGTTTAATATCAAGAAGGGGGCGACTTTTTCTAGCTTTGCCAGAGACACGTTCGACGATGGTATCTTCAACATTTTGCCAAAAACTATTTACTTTATTTCGCGAGAGCATTGATCGCTCAAGTAGTAGATCGAGCGCTTGGAAGCTATCTAAACATAAAAAAATTTAATTAGTTCCCCCCAAACCAAACTCTTTTTCGTATTTACGGGCGTTTTCTTCAGTTTCCAAACGATTACGAATTAAAAATACTCGTACAATATCCTCCATCGATTTAATCTGTTTCTGACTGTGCTTCACAATTCCTTGGGCTTGCAAGAGGTCGATCATAAGAATCTGCAATCAATAGATGTAACCCTTAGGACTGAGAGGCAAATCTAAAATGATATACCTGCCTTGCAATTTTTGAATCTGGTTCATGAGGCAAATGGAGCTCTGCACGAGAAATGCTATCTGAAAAGCATTGAACAATGTAAATTCCGAATTTCCTCAGCACGTTTGTTTCTAACCATAGCTCAGTCAGCAGTTCTACGAAAATTCCATTATCAGAACCAAATTAAATTCACAGCTCATTACTTATAAACTCTGTGGCTTTCTGTTGGCTTACAAATGATGAATAGACAAAATCCTGAAACCCTTTCGGATCACTCATAAACTCAACAATCATTTCTTCAAGCGAAGATGCCTTTGTTGAGGCATAGATTTTTGTGGTTTCATCCATGCCGATTTGTAAATGCTGTCGCTCATTTTTCGCATGTTTCATAATCAAATTAGCTCCAAGCGTATGGCAATACCGCTGAAAATATGGAAATTGAGTCTTTTGTTCAACGTCCAAAAGCTGAATCTCCTCAATCCTTTCTTCATGGATCTTGCTCAGCGCCTCTTTGGCTCTAATAAGCTTGGCAATAGGCAAATCATACGGAAAAAGCAATTGCTTTTCCTTCTTTCCCTCGACGAATCCCAAATCTCGGAGATATTGGATGCAACTCGGATAGCTGAATAGCTTAGATGAATTATAATGCATATAATCAGCAATGCGGGCCTTGTCGTCGTAGGGATTGGTGATAATGTTCTGAAATATTGAAATAATTCCTTCTATTACTTTGGAGTTTGTGTTGACAGAGTGCTGAGATATAGCGTCATAAAATTTTTTGGTAAGCTGAGGAACGCCATCCATTCCTTTGTCCTGCTCTTCGAAGAGTGCAAGTTGGTTATTTGAGTTTGGTTTTTCGTCAGACCTTGTGAAGGAACTTTTTCTCATCGGTTTTAAGTATTTAAAACTTCAAATAATTTCTTTACAGAAAAAATAAGTCTCTATTCAAGACTCATTCCATACTGTCATCATGACTCTCAAAAGTCGAGAGTATATGATCGACTCTTCATCTAAACAATTGTGAAATCAGCCAGAGACAACTAAGCATTGGCTTAGCGGGAGCTTCTTAGTCATCAATGCAAAAATTTTCATACTCCTTTCACTATATGAAAAGGGAAAAAAACTGATTTTCAATAACGCAAAATTAAAATCAAAATTTCTTCAATCTTAATCTTCTGACATGAAACTCGAGGGGTTAGTTGCTCTTGTTACAGGAGGATCCTCAGGACTGGGAGAAGCGAGTGTGATTGCGCTAGTTGAGGCTGGCTGCAAGGTAATGATAGGAGACATGAATGAAGAAGGAGCCAAGGCTTTGATTGCGAAATTCGGGAAGGATAAGGTTGCTTTTGTCAAGACAGATGTATCTGATGAGCAAGCTTGCAATGATTTGGTCGAGCAAACCGTGAAAACTTTTGGAGCTGTGCATATTGTGCTAAACTCAGCAGGAATCGCTGTGAGGACTTCCATATTGACCGCTACACAAGAGGATATCACGAAGATCCTTAAAATTAATGTGATCGGTACTTTCAATGTTTCAAAAGCTGCTGCGTATCAAATGAGCAAACAAAAGCCAATCAGTGAGAAAGATGAGCGAGGAGTTATCATAAACGTTGCGAGTATTATGGGAATTGAAGCAACTCCAGACTTGGTTGGTTACGCGATGAGTAAGGGGGCAATCATTGGTATGACTCTGCCACTTGCTCGTGATCTCGGGAAATTTGGAATTAGAGTGGTAACTTTGGCACCTGGATTATTCCTAACGCCTATGGGGAAAAGTTATCCTGAGAAATTCCTTAAGGTGGTGAAGAGAGTGACACCTCTTAACAGGATCGGCGCTCCCGAGGAATTTGCTGACGCAGTTATCTCTGTTGCGAAAAATTCTTTTCTCACAGGAGAAGTAATCAGGCTTGATGGAGGTTTGAGGATAGGACACGCGTAGTATCATATTTTATCACAAATGATTTCTTTGACATCCATCCATCTAGCAATATCCGTTTTTTCCATTTTCAAAGGACAGAAATTTATATCAAAATAAGAGAAAAGAGATAAAAAAATTTCGTTTAGAAATATGATTTCCAAAATCCACAAAGCTTTTCCCCTCTCAATAACAAACAAGCAAACAGAAGATTACATAACGAGTTCAGGAGCTGTGCCTGGAACGAATTATAACAATATGCATAATTAAATTTATATATATAAGCCGAAAATATTTTGCACGTTTTCACACAAATTTCTAAACATATGCCTCAGAGTTACAGCTTTTCGGCTGAGGATTCTATGGGACTCACGAAATTCCCTTCCACCCATTCTCCGTATATTTCATCATCTTGGGGAGAAATATATCTCCCTCGGCCATGTCTTTTATCGTTTTTCCATTCTCCTTTGTAAATTCCACCGTCCTCATAGAGCATCTCTCCATAACCCTCATGCTTACTGTTCACAAAGTCGCCTGTATATTCCTTGATTCCTTCTATCCAAACGTACTTTCCAGTCCCGTTGATAGTATTTCCCTTCCATGTCCCTTCATACCTCGACCCATCTGCAAATACCATTTTTCCAACTCCTTCTTTCTTACCTAAAACTAGTGATCCCGTGTATTTAGTCACTCCGTCAGCCCAAATATATTTGCCTTGTCCATGATATAAATCATCTTTCCACTCTCCCTCATATTGATCTCCATTCGCATATTTCATGATTCCGTAACCCTCTTTCTTTCCAAAAGCAAAAAATCCAATGTATATCTCTGCTCGATCAAACGGAATGTACTCGCCTTTCCCATGGAACATGCCATTTGCCCACTCTCCTTTATAAACCGAACCATTTTGAAATAACATTTGTCCATACCCTTCTTTCTTGCCATTAACATAGTTACCACTGTACCTCGTCGTTCCATCGGCCCATAAGAACTCACCATGCCCATGAAACAGCCCGTCCTTCCATCCTCCAGCGTAGACATCACCATTCGAATAGACCATCTCGCCGTACCCATCCTTTTTCCCATCTGAGTAACCACCTTTATAGCGTTGCTGCTCCCCGTGCCATATATATTCTCCTTTCCCATGGAATAAATCTGCTTTCCAGCCACCAACATAAACATCCCCATTACGATAAAGCATTTTACCCTCTCCGTATTTCATCCCTAGGACAAAATCACCAACGTAGATGGAATGCCCGCCATCAGATCTTAACTCTCCTCGTCCATCAAAGAAGCCTTTTCTCCACTCTCCCTTGTAACTTTCTCCAGTAGCATAGATGATTTCGCCGTACCCTTCCTTCTTGTCATTAACGTACCCTCCAATATATTGCGCTTTGCTTTCTAAATGATAGTAGCTGCCTTTTCCATGTTTTTCTCCACCAACCCACTCTCCGATATACTTATCTCCGTTTTCGTAGAGCATTTCACCATGTCCTTCGCGAACATCGTTGCAATAGGTTCCTACATACTTCGCTGCTCCATAAGACCAGGTATATTCGCCTCGGCCGTGTTTCAGGTTATTTTTCCAATCTCCTTTGTAGCATTCGCCATTGGGGTAGGTCATCTCGCCAAATCCATTCCGCTGGTCGTCGACAAACTTTCCCACATATTTAATCAGCTCTTTGGCCCAGATGAATTCTCCAATACCATGCTTGAGGTCGAATTGCCACTCTCCCTTATACCAATCTCCGTTTTCGTAGAACATCTCGCCGTATCCCGACCTCATCTCTTCAACGAAATCACCTATGTACTTTGCACCTGTGCTCCAGGTTCGCTCACCTTTGCCGTGAATAACCCCATTTCGCCACTCTCCTTTATAACTCTCTCCATTCACAGCTAACCATTCTCCATATCCATCAAGTTTTGATGCATAAAAAATTCGATAGAGTTCAGAGTCTTTATTTAATTGCTCCTCACCATCCACAAAATCACTTGCGATTTCTTTCCATCTTCCTTGATAAAGATCTCCGTTTTTCATAATCTTTCTTGCTTCTCCTGCTGGAAGATCTTCCTTCCAGTATCCGACATAGTAGCAGCCTTCCTCCCAATATTGTTCACCACAGCCGTGTCGTTTCCCATGTTTCCATTGTCCTCTGTATGTGGAATTGTCTACAAAAAATTTGAAAGCCGAAAATTCGATCAATGAGCCTGAATCAGAGACTTCATTATCATTAAACGTAAACGGTTTGAACTTTAGCGTAATTTGCTTGATTTTTTCGTTTATGGTAGTTGATTTCAACAGACTCGCCCTGCTCGCAGAAGGAAAATGCAAAAATTGTAAATTTCTTGCTCTCATTGGGCCAACGATCTCTGGAAGACCCTTTCCAAACTCCAATAAAATGTCTTGCGGATAAATTTTTCTTGTGGATTCCTTTGAAATCAAAGCAGAAATAACTTCTTGTAATTTTGCATCAAGACTCTCTGCGGTTTGCACTTCCTGACCTTTATTGTAGTCTATCTCAACCAAATTTTCCTTGTTTTTCGACTTTAACTGCGGATCATTTCTCTGATTCGATTTCATAAGTTCATCTGCTATTAAACCGAGACACTGCATATCATTTTCGAGATAGTTGAGATCTCCTCCAAGCTTCTCGACGGTAAAATCCAGCGCTTTAGACGAAAAAGAATTCGAACTGCTAAAGTTTGTCTTTAGATCGAATGGGGCACCAGTTGAATTTTCTGGATCAGCTTTGAATCCTCCGATAGATGAAAATAGGACACCCAACGTATCTGCCTGGGATTGGTTGGCATTCAACCAGTCTCCTATTAAGTATAAATCGTCTTCTTCGGAGTAGTATATTGTGTCCTGACTCAAATTAAGATGCGAAAGCTTCATATGTTTATATGCATAATCCAATCCATTCGCCACGTGAGCCAGCAGCTTCGTTATGTCGAAATGTTTTTTATTTTCCTCCAGTAGCTTGCTGAGAGGCTTACAAAACGGTGTAACATAGCAAAGCTGCTTATTTTCATGACTAATTGCGCAATCTATTATTTTCATAATATTTGGACATGCACTAAGAGCGTATATTCTGACAATTTCGTTAAAAACAATTGCCCAGTTCCGATTTGAATTCTTTTTATAGTCTTTTGATTGTGTGTTGAGACATTTCACGTAAATTTTTTTGGCTGTTTGGCTATTCGTAATGGAAGCCTCGTAGGTGATAGTCAGATCGTTTTCATCCACTTTTTTGAAGTCCTCATATTTTGTCTTGAAGTCTTGGTGTACACAATTGAGGTTCTCTTTCTTACTCCCGGAAAACCACTTCATTTCCTAATTTTAATTCCCTCCAAAAGTTTTATCGTTCGATGCGGAGATTTCCCGTAATAAATAAAAGACCTTGATATTAGCTTCAAAGAGCTCTCAAAAATGAAAAAAATGCACTTTACTGATGTTATGCCTTTAAAGTCGATTTACCAGTTACTAAGTCACATTCAACAGGCTTGAAAATACTTAAGAAGAAGGTTATGATATTCATTAAATTTACAGTAAGGTGCTTTTTTAGAATGTTTAATCAGAGGATAAGATTTAACAAATTTTAATTAACTGTCATCCTAAGTTGTAAGAACAAGCAAGATATTGCTTTTGAAATGACCCAAATTGGAGAAAGCTGATGTTTATTTCGAGTTTATTCTCAGAAATCAAATATCTTCATTTACAGTTTCCATTCAATACTTGTTCATAATTTAAGATATGTCAAGGAAGCTACAAGATTAATTGTCGAATCATGTTTTATATGACTAAAAGAACCCATGAGTAAACTTCTGATACATTTATTAGAACGAATCGTCCAAGATTCGTTGTTTTGGCAATTGCGAAAATTATTGTTGAAAGTAATCGCAGATTCCTTATGAACTTCTAATTACATATGAGGGCGACCATCATCATTTTATTGCCTGCTATTTTAGCATTCAAGACCACCCGAGGTTGAGAACCGAACAGCTTTTGTAGAACTAATAAAGCATAACACTGAAATAACAAAATTGCATAGGTGTTATTCCTAAATTGCAATCTTCACAGAAGAATTAATGAGTCCTGTGAATCAAATGCAGATGGTATTGGAGTTAATACACGCTAAAATGACAGAACATATCGGAAAGAAACAAACTGAAAAATTCAAATTCAAAAAGTCTCCAACAGAACACGTTAAAATCATATATATTCTGATATAGCTTCGGAATAGACTATTCTTATTGAAATTACAATTCTGACGATGCAAAAAGTTGAACAAGAAAACACTGAGACTGGCTTTATCACTAACTATACAGGAACTGGAGTCTGGTACTGGGGCGATGGCAGCTCAGCGAGCTCTTGGAAAAAATACTCTGAAGAATTACAAGCTAAAATTGAGAAAAACTTTGGGAAAATTCACGATAGTTACTCCATAAAGGTTGTTGAGGATGGCAATAATTTCACTATATTCCCTTTGGCTGAAATCCAAGCAAATGGATTAACCGGTGCTGTTCGCCAGATTAAAAAAATCGTGCCGAAAGGAATGAGCGAACCAATCTGGCATTGGCAGGCAGCGAAAGCCTGGCAGCCTTATTCTGATGAAGTGTCACATATGATTGATGGGACTATCAAACAGCTCGAGCAATATCGTTATGTGGAATTTGAAAATAGAAGTGTTAAGTACCAAATCGATTTATTCAAGCTCGTACAGACAAATTTAACGACGAAGTATCAACGCTCTGTCATTAGAAAGGACAATTAGCAAAACAATTAAGTACCGGGGATTCATGTTTTCTATTATTTTTATTTAGTTGTGTTAAAGTGTAATTGAGCTTATAAGTGGAATATCAGATTTCTTATTTGAATATTTGAAAGTACATGATTAACAATTGTGTTGAATGAGAATTCAAGGAAAAAAATATTCGTTTTTGATATTACTCCTGCAACAACAATAGATGCGATTGGTCTGGCGTCTAGTTTCAGACAGACATCTTACTGTTAGACTTTTGATTCACCGGATTTGGTTATTCTCTTAATGAGGTTTGTCTGAGCTGTGTCGAACAAAGCAAGAGAAAAGAAAGATCCTATTTAAAGCCGTAAACATCTGTAAAGATATCTGTTATTTCTAAAATTATCAAGAGAGTTACTTATAATAATAATAACAAATTTTTGAATTTTAAAAAGAATTTGGTAAAGAAAATAACAAATAACTTTCTAAAAAGTGTAAGAGGTACAACAATTGAACCAACCCATGTATAAAGGCAGTTCTTAGGTATTTGTGAGTAATTTGGTCAAATCACACTTCTCTCTAATGAGAAGGAAGAAAATCATTTAGGGTATTATCTGAAACTTAACCACACTTAGAAATTCAAGTAAAGGTATATGCTTAATTAGTAATGTCAAAAATCATATTAAAGAGAAATGGACCATTATATATGTCACGAAAGGAATCATTGAATTTGAGTTGAAAAAACTTGAGATTCAATTTCTATACACTCACATTCTTACATAATAAACTCTCCGACGGTACGGAGCTTTCTCATCGAATTAAATTTTTCACTGACACGAACTATTCTTATCATTTATCATTCAGGATTTCAGTTGAGCCTCCTAACAAATTAATTGAAAAACAAAGCCTTAGTAATTCGCAAAATTATACTGACTCGGAGTCATTAGAGACTTGGATGTAGTCTTCAGCTTGATATGCAAAGCATAATGCTAAAATATAGGGGTGCAAAGCACAATGCACAAAACATATAAGCATTGATCTCTTGGAACTTTGAATGATACTCTCTTTTTCTATTTTCACTGACTTCAATCAAGAAAGAGACTTCTCACCCATTGTAGAGATATTATAAAAAAAAACAAACTAACACATAAAGAAAAGTGACTTTAATGAAACTGAATCTTGTGGGAGAAATAGAGCCAAGTAATACAGCCGATAATAACTAAGGAAATTTCTGAAGTAAAACAAAGCTCCGCTTTAACAGTGAGAGCAAAAGCTCAAGATTAAATAATCACCTGTAATGAATATCCTGTGGGTCACTATTCTTAAGAAATTGCAGTGTATAACTGTATGGTCGAATGGAGAGTTTTCAAGCTGACATTCTCGATTGAATAACTCATCTACACAAGCACACTATCCCAGAAGTATTCAGAAATAATCACACATATCCATCAGTTCCAGCTTAGGATGGACATCTTTCATTGCAATTGTTACATGTCACGATAGAAAAAGTATTTGTTAATTTTAGAAATTCGATATTTTGAAGAATTACATTTTACAATTCATTCAAAAGATTCAAAAATCAAATATAAAGGCTCTATTCAATTCAGCGCAAAACAAGAAACAAATTATAGTGTTACTATATCAGCTTATCTCAATATTTATCGTTTTGGAGAAGATGTGGTACTTCTTTTGGGAGAAGTGCTTAGTTTAGATTTTCTGATGTTATCAACCATGAAATTTTTTCTGGAATCTCTAGTTTGAGCGATCTTCTCTTCAATATCTTTCGAGAGCTGGTTTTCCAACCGGCTTGCTTTCGCTTTCGGAGGATTGTACTTCGGGAAGTTTCCTTTAACAGAATATGACCTATTGAAGAACATCACTCAGTTTCATGTTACGAGGATCAGCGTCTTACCAATACATATCTTCTGTCTCAACTATCAATTTGCCTTGTTTAATTCTGCCATACTCTAGAGGCGTAAACGACACATAGAATGTTTGTCCGTCGCTATAATTCGCAATTTATTAGCCTTTTCGCAAATAAGTGTAAATTTACTGATCGAAAGGTGGTAGATGTCCTTCTTTGGGCTCAATCGTAAACTCTGAGTCTGAGTTAGGTGTGAAATACGCCTTGAAGTCAGCTGATTTATTCTTGTAGATGTTCGTTAGCTTAAATGTCACCATTGAAGTTTTATTCAGAGGCGAGGTAATGACGATGGTGTCATCAGGGTCTGGCTCTGAAGATTCGAGGGTCATTTTGAACCTATTATTATTAAATTTTAAGATGAAAAAAAAATCAACAAAGTTTTAATTTACTTCCATCGACCGCCAGAAGATTTATTTATCGCGAATTCGAGGCCAGATTTGAATGGCTTAAATGGTTGGAAAATGGTCTTGAATTGTAGTGTGTCTTCTTCAGAGGCAAGCGTATTCTTGACATTCTCAATCTTTAACCAAGGATGCTTCTTCATCGTCAAGACCTTCTCGAGGTGCTTGGGGAGTTGGGTGATCTCTAGATCAAAAGTATCGCCCTTTTTCAGATCAGCAAGGCCAGGGAGTTTAATCTCGAGAATAGGCTCAGCTTTGCTTCGGCATCTCGTAGTAATGTGGAAGTCTTGCGATTGAGAGTATGCCTCTGTGATACCTTTGATAGGGTACCTCCAAGAAACCCTTTCATTGAGCATAATAACGATCTCTGCGTAGTAATCCGCAATCGCGCGAGGGAGGAAAGAAAATGGAATGGTGAACATCCCGAACCCAGGGATCGTAGTCGCGGTCTTCTTGAGTAGAAGATTAAAGGCCTCTGCGCTTGATCCTTGCTTATCCATACTAATTGAGACTAAAATGGAATCTTTGAAAGGGTTTTTGAAAACGATTGTGCTCGAAATATCTTTATTCAGCGCCCCAGAAACCGTCTTCAAATCGAATTTGGTTGGTGGAAGACCTCGGCCGAAAGTCAAAAAGTGCCATTTTCCAATTTCATCGCTTTCGAAAAGTATCTCTCCAGCTTCCACAACATCAAGTTCAGATGGCAGATACTGAATCTTGGCAACGTAGGTCTCAAATGGAGAAATAAGAATGTCTTGGTCAATGACATCAAAGTTAGCCGGATTTGTGATTTTGCATGTGACTTTTGCCACTCTAGAAGAAGGGTTTTCCAGTTCAACCTCCTGGATGCCTGTTTTGCCGAGTTCCGCAAGGCAAGTTTCGAGTCTAACAGAAGGAGCCTCTTTGCCAATAAGATTCAGCTCATACCATATTTCTCCCAGTCTTTCGTCAACAAAGGCAACGCTGCCCTTCGTATTCATGACTCGTAATGGACAAAAGATTAATTGATACTGTCGAGTCTCACCTGGCTGCAAAAAGAGATTTCCATCACCAAGTAAGCAATCACCGCTAATAATGACCTCATAGTTCACAGGCTGTTTCAGCGGATTGCTCAGTGAAACCTCGAACGCCACGCGCTTGCGGACCTCAGAGATGAGATCCACGGTCTTTTCAGACTTTGGACTATCCGCTTCGATGGTTATCGTCCACCATTGGTAGCGTCCTTTCTGATCGGTGAAAGTAATCGATCCTGTGAAGATACCTCCTAGGATTGGCATGACTTCGAGCCTGTATTTCACTTCTTTCTTCGGAGGGCATCGGAAGCTCTTTTGACCAATGACCCATTCTTCAGGCAAGTCAGTAGTGACGTCAAAAGTGGCCATTTCATCCTCGTAAGGGTTGGTGACTCTGAAAATGTGTGTAGTTTTCTCTCGCACTTTGCATTTCATCGAAACATTTCCTTTTGACATTGGGTCTTCTCCATGGCCAATAAGCTCATATTCGAAGTAGTCGAAGGTGACAGGATTTCTAAAGATAAGAAGAGCTTTCGCCTCGAGCTTCCAGGTCGGTGCGAAAGTCAATGGATACTCTCCTCGGTCGTTTCGTTTTACAAAAAATTTATCCGTTCTGGGTCCAGAGAAAGCATCTCCATTCTCTCCTCGTTTCCATTGGATGTCGATATTCCAGTCCTTGTCTGAGCTGTTGATGATAGGGATAGGCTGAACTTGCTGCTCTCCAGCAGGAACCCAAAATTCCAAGGTTGCTTTGATTGGGCGAGGAACAACAGCGAAACCAAATTCAAAAATACGGATATCAGTGCGATCAGTTGATCTAAGTACGATTCTCGCGCGGTATTCCGGCACAGGCTGGCGGAAAGCGAGACCGATGTTTAATCTGTTCTCAGTCAGGTTTGCAGATTGGAGAGCTGTGCTCGTCTGCTGCATGACTGATTCATTCAATTTAGAGTCAAAAGAGCTTTCGTTCAACCCTTTGCCTTTCTTTTTCGTATCCCCACCAGCACCACTTGGCTTATCGCCGGTTTTTTTGCGCAGAGGGTTGTATACTTGGAATGTTGGAGGGCAGAGAAGGAATTGGGATGGGTTTTCTATCTCAAACGTTATCATGTCTGGCTGCTGGACTTCTTTAATGGCCTTATCGTACAAGTCTCTCAAGTCCGGCGCAACGCTCTGCCTCCATTTGGATTTTGCGTCTTCTAATTGTTTGTTTCGGAAAGAAATTGGAATTTCAATTGGTGTAACCGAGTCTAAAGAGAATTGCGAGTTTCTAAGCTCAACGTTATTGATGTCTGGCGGGTCTACTGCACCTGTAATCGTATATTGAATCTCTCCAACCTACCGAAGGAAGAAAATTAAACACATGAAAGTATGAAAAATTATATTACCATATCGTCTGTAAGTACGATGTGACACACATAATTTTCCATGAGGAAAGGCAGGAACCATACGGTGAGAGTCTGCTGTCCATTTGGTGGGATTTTAGGAAGTTTGCTTTGCTTGATGAAGAAGCTCTGAGGAAGAATAAGTTTTTTCTGAGGCTCTGTCGGGGCTTTTTTATCTTTTTGTTTGTCCTTAGCTCCTTTTTTATTAGCTCCCTCTTCCACCGGCGGTTTTAAAGGATCCTCCACAATAAGCTCGATAGCAAAATTAACAGGCTTTTTGAAAGGATTTTCAATGACGACGTCCTTCGGGACTATCTGGTACAATTTAGTTCTGACTTCTTGAGTTTTTCCAACTGATATTCTGCCTGTGATCTATTTCATTCAATTAAGCAAATATTTTTGCATTGTTTCAGAAAAAAGCTATTACTTTCGAGACTAACACGAAGACGATCGCAGCTGCTTGAGTGTTTCCTTCTTTCTTGTTCGTAAATGTCAATCTAGCACGAGCTTCTTTTGAAACTCTGCTATGGAACGTTACAGGGACCTTCTGCGTAGCTTTAGGGTCTATCCTGATCTCGTCGACGTCGACGGAAAAATCGAGGATGTCGGTGCGCTTCTCAACGTCTAACTCAACCTATGATAAAAGTATTTAGAGCAAACTGGTACTTGGACAAAAAGGTTTACTCTATAGCTGATAGTTCTATTGGTTGGATTTGAAAGCTCAACAAACTTGGTCACAGTTTCACCAAGGACGCATGGGAATTCGATGGTTGCTTTTGGAATATAATGAGGAAGGTTGTTGTAGAGGTACAGGCAGAAGAGGATCATTTCTCTCTGAGATGGCGCAAGGAGATCTCTTGGCGTGAAATAAGTTTGCAATTTAATCTCATGTAATGCCGTAATTATTTTATTAGCATTCCATTCGTAATCTTCTTCATTCTGAGGATTAGGTCTCATTTCCTTGATAGCTTGGACACGCCCAACTCCAAGATACGATTGAATAACATTCGCAAACACGATTCCATCGCGCAGACTCTCATCAAAGTTAGTGATTCTCATCGGCGAATTCGGTCGAACGACTTCGCAGTGGATCTCCATCCATCGCAGCAGAATCACTTCAGATGGCGAGAAAATGTTGCTTCCTTCGAGGTAGTAGTCCGGGATTGTTTGCTTGTCCTGAGGTATCCCTGGCAGGTGCCTGAAGTTTTTGTATGTGACTCTGTTAAGATAATAGATTTTGAGGATTTGATAGAAAAGCGTAATCCACGCGTCAACAGAAATATAAGTGAAATTCTTCTCTGAGACTTTTGTTGGAATCACGCATGGCACAGGGTTCGACATCACATATGAGTTATACTCTTGCCACTTAAGGAGGTACTCAGGCCTGATGGTGTTAAGGAGCGCACCGTTTTCTTTGAGCAAGCGGATCAGATCATCATATTGCTTAACCAGCAGTTTCACTTTCTCGGTCTTACTGTTCACGTGAGATAGGTTCGCTCTAAAGGGAAGAGATTTTCCCGTGAGATATTGCATGAGATCGAAGATTTGAGTTCCGTGTGTTTCGATTAGATCGCCAGGGAATTTAGAAATAGCATTAACCAGTACATTGAAATTCAACCATCGAACGATATATTCTGTCGATTTGGTAAGTAAGGGTTCAGGGATGGGTTGGTACCCAAGAGCCTTTCCACCGGAAACATGCGAATCCGTCTTGGACATCGCGATACTTCGAGCTCCTCCTCCACCTCCTCTTGGAGAGCTTCCCCTGTCGGAATCATCGTCATCATCTTCAATTAAGCGAATTGGTTTGTCAGCTTCAGCGAGAATCTTATAATGGTCGGTATTTCGTTGCAGGAAAGGAAAGACCGTGAAGAGACTATTGTCCACGGTTCCTGAGATGATGATGGGGTATGAAAAGCCTTGATCATCGAAAAAGTCAACTCGAGTCGAGAACGATAGAGGTTTCTTATATTTTAAGATAACATCGACTCTAAGGCGTGTTTTCGCAATACTGACGTTTTGACCACCAGGGAAACGAAACTCGAGATCGACCGAGCCAAGGTCTGCAGAGACTTTCGGAGGCTTTATAGTCAGGTTATCGTAGCCATCATTTATCACCTTAAAGCTTGCTTTCGCGACTGTTTCTAATGGCGTCATGGGTAGTATGACTTCACGACGATCGAAAAGCAGTCGAGCTGCAGCGCCTTCACCTTTCACGGTGATTTCGGTGTAAGGGATATCAGAATCGTCAATATAGGCGTAGATTTTGCGTTCAAAGATTCTCGGCGCTGAAGGACTGAACCCTACTCGGAGAATTGCCATCTGTCCTCCATCGAGCCGTCCCTCCGAAGGTTTGATACTGAAGACTCCTTCTTCATCTGCTGCGGCAGTATCAAATCGCCATTTAATTGATCTTTTTTCTGCGTTCCATATCTTAACGTCTTCGAAACTTGGAGACGCACGGTCGGCTCCTTTGATAATCTGCTTCTTAAACGTGATTGTTCTTGGTTCAAGCAAAAATTCTCTGGGACGCCCGGAGCAAATAACTTGCTTCTGCAGTGCGTCGAGTTTGCCGAAGCCTTCGAGTATGATAGGAAGCTCAAACATGTAGTCGATTGAATCTTTTGGCGTGAAGAGCAAATGGAATTGCAGTGTCTGTCTAGGTTTCACCTAACATAGCGAAAAGGAAGCATGAGTCTCAATCTACTAACGATATGGCAATTACAATTATGAGTTTTTGTCTTGAAGGCTCCTTCTTGGTCTCTTCATCATCAGAATCTCCGTCTTCAGAAGGCGATCTATCTTCTGGGTTATCATCGCTAGCCACTAAAACAAACAAAAGATTAGCCCTTCGAAAATTCGTTGAAATATATTTTACGCGAGTCTAATTCATCATTCCCTCTGATGCTTTGCATGATACTGCTCTCTGCGTCTCCGCCTGTAGATATCGGTACAATTTCCAGACACTCAACGCCAGGAAGCATTCCCATTTTAGGTCGAAGATCGACTGTGAGCTGAGCTCGGATATTGCTCTCATTCACCACAGTCATTACTAACTCCTTTGTGTTATCATAAAGGACTTCGCCAAAGTTGAATTCTTCTTCTTTAATGCTCACTTTAGGTATCACGATATTCCCGAAAATCGTCATCTTTTGCGTTTGACCACCTCGGACATAAACCATAAGATCAAAGCTGATAGTCTGCTCGGTGTTCGACTGGACTGTGACAGTTAGCTGTTCTTTGCCATCCATTCCGATCTTTCCCTTGAGTGGAGTTACGTTCACACCATGTGGTAAGTTATCAGTCCTGACTTGAAACACCGCCAAGTTTTTATAGACGTTCAAAAAAGACAGTGTAAAGGTTTTCATCTGACTCACAGGAACCTCTCCAAAATTGTACTGACTCGAACCTTGAAAGGCGCATTTAGCTTCAGATACGATTCCAATACATTTGAGCTGTCTTTCGAGGCCGTCTTCTACTTTCATTTTGAGTATTTCTTCCTCGCCCTTGAAGTTTTTGCCAGACGGCTTATAAGTTATTCTCGCTAAGACTTCGCCTCCGTTTGGTGGAACCTCATTTGATTCTGACTCCACGGTGAACAGATCGGTTTGAGACTTCACCCAGGAGAATCTACCAGGTGCGTTACCTTTATTGGTGATTTTTACAATCTCTGAGGTCACCATTTCAGTACTGTTCTCGGGGAAAATAAACTTGATTTCGCTGCGATCAAGGGTTAATTGAACCGGCTCGATTTCCGCAGAAACAAGGAATTTAAAGACATGTTTCTGGTTTATGATGTATGTCACATAGTCTCTAAAAGGCTTCTCAACTGCGGAACAGCAACCGACTTGGAAGGTAGTCGCTTGCATGGTTGGGATAATCTGTGCCTCACAGTCAGTCTCTCTGAGCTCGTCAATGCCATCGACATTCAATTGCACCATAATCGACGTTTTCAACTCATTTCTCACGGTAAAGTACTTGTAAGCCTTGGACTTCTTGTATATCTTTCCGAAATCGATTGTTTTGGGACCAGCGAGCACCTTTTGCAGAGTATCTGGAGTAAGCTCGATATTGATATCTCTTTCTTCCGCATTAGATTTGGGTTTCGAGTGGAATTTATTCTTGATTTGTCTATTCGGGTCGGGCTTGAACAGCTCGTACTTGGTAATGCTTTGTGGCTCATACTTTCCAATTGGTCTCGTTACCCAGAGCTGGTCGACGGTAGAAGGCAGAGGCAACTTCATTTCGCCGAGCTCAGTGTCTTGTCCCATTCTAAACCAGAACTCCATATCAATTGGAGGCTCTGCTTTCGCATCGTCATCATCGCCCTTGGTAGGACTTGAGAGACCATGAGCTTTCTTCTTCATCTGCTCAAAGCGTTCTTTGACGCTTGACATGCGTTTTTGAGAGGTACGCGCCGTTCGAGTATCTTTTAAGTATTGGTTGTAAAGCTGCTTGTTGTTTCTGATCGAATAGTAAAGGTCAAGTTTCTCAGAGACGTTCGTTCCTTCAAGATGGAACATTGAGGAGTTGTCATGGCTTGTGAAGATGAGACGGTCATTCTTACGATACGCTCTTGGTCGGATCTGTTGCTGTCCTTCTTCGATGTAATGTCGATTTTTCTCAAAGTCTTTGCTGATTGCTTCAGGACCGTACAGATGAGACTTCTTCTCGACTGTAGTTGAAGCTGTTCCCGTCACTTTCACTGGCACTGGATAGTTACCAAAGAAAATAACATCGAATGTGCTTGCGAATTTTCCCAAATTTTTTGGTTCAAAGGACAAGGTGACTCCGGCTTGTTCTCCACCGCCTAACTTCACGGATTTGACATCTGAAGTGAACTGAGAAATCTTCGGGAAATTCACTGTTACTGGGAGCTGCTCGTTGTGGTTTTCAACAGTAAGGATGAAGTCTCTACGGTCATTGACTGCACATTCTCCAAAATCGATTAGTGAATGAGAGAGTTTCACTGTGGGACATATTCCACGGCACTGAAGATGAACAAAAAGAGGCTCATCGGACCTTCCTTCGAGATCGAAGAAGCAAGAGTATTCAAAAATCGTATCTTCGCGGTCCTTATTGTAATCTCTGACTAAACTGTAATTTTTTGTCCAATACTGTTCTTTTTCGCTGACTTTTGGCTTGCATTTAAACCTTAACGGAACCTATTGTCATATAACCATTATTTTAGTTAAATTAGAACAATTAATATCCAGTACTTGAGAGTATGAGTCGATTATACCAGCTTCTGGAACGCAATTCATAATTCGATGAGTCTGCTCCAGACCAAGTTCATAAGGGGTTTGAAGGCTCGCAGCTTCATCCTGAAATTGTGAGATTATCAGCACAAATTATCCGCAAAGATTATTACGAAAGCTGTTTGTTTCCCTTTCAGAAACTTTGTTTTAAATTGGTATCTCTGAGGGCTGTTGTTCACCAAAAATCCTTCTAATTCTTTCATTTGTCCATAGTAAATATCTCCGAAATCGAAATTATTGCTCTGGTTGCCATTCTCATCAATCACGAACACGAAAAAGTCAACTGACGTCGCACTAACATCTATTTCTCTCTGCAGCGCTTGTCCTTGCACTGTTACAATGATTCTTGTCCTTAAGATACCCGCGTCCTTTGGCCTATCAAAACACCGTTTATTTAGAACAAATTGCTGAATATATTGCATTACGTATATGATATTTTGATCGGCACTCTCGCTCCCACTGGGACTGAGAATTTTTCTTTTTCAATTTTCAGTCCTTCGGTTTTTTCAGCTTTTAATTCGACGACTCCCTCTTTTTTTCCATCATTTGTGAACCAAACGGTTTCTGTCTTCTCGCGGTTTATAGGTACAAACCCAAAATTCAGAAAAAGGTCGAACATAATATTTGCTTGAGGCATAAGCGCGCGCAAGGGCACTTCAGCCTTAAAATTTTCGTCTGAGACGATTGTTAACATATCGTTGTAATCGTTCAATGTGTTGGTCTCGAATGTCACAACCAGTTTCATGGCTAAACCAGCCGCTACAGGGCCCTGCATATCGTAATCACATCTGAATTTGCTTGTTTTAGGCTGGAAAATTCTGATTCTTCTCGAGTGTTGTGTCAGGTTGCGGACAAGGACGATCACTTCGTAAGTCTGATTGATTTCAATGTCTTTGATAATAACTTCCGGAGGGAGAATTTCAATTGGATTTTTATTATCGATGTATTTTAGACCCATAGAGGTTTCAGCACGATGGGATAAGGGTTGAGCACCAGTGTCTTTTTTGCCACTACTGTTTCCGAACTCTGCATGCGTTTTGTTTAATGGCTTTAGCGCAGATTTTTCCATCGGAGCAATGTTTTTCTTTATTTAAAGTTTTTTTCAAAACTGAACGAAGTTAATAAAGAAGTTGTACTTTAATAATTTCTGTTATATTTTTAAGAAGAAAAAGCTACAGATACAAATTTTCGAATATCTTCCTTGAGGGAATATATTATCTGGCAATATCTAGCAAATATAATTGAAAAAGAGCTCAAACCAGCTGAGCTTACTAAGTTTCTGAATCATTTAATTTCTCACTCATTATCCCTTAAATGGGTATGGCGAGGGTAATGCTATCTTTATTTCTTTTGGATTTGGGATTGTTTGATAAAAACTATACGTGAGTACACATCTCTATGATATGATATTAATCAGAACTGCTAGCCTGTTGTGCATGAATTGTGCAGTGATTGTCGAACAATGAATAAGAAGAGTGATTATTATTACTATCATCATTTAAGTTGGGTGAATCTTTCGTATTTCGCAAAGTTTCTCTTCAAAAGATCCTCAAGAGGCCCGATTAGTCTCTTGAAGCTGGACCGGTCCATTGAGGCAAGGAGCAAATCGGTCTATAACGCAGAAAATGAAAAAGTCAATATCTTAGTATACAAATAATATATGTTACTTTAGCTATGATATTCGCTTGTCTAGGAACATCTTTCAACAAAGCCAGTTCTCCGAAATAATCGCCAGCTTTGTACTCAAAAACTACAGTTGGTTCTTGACCTTTACGGAAATGATGAATAAACAATGCTGACTGTTCAAGAAACGCTACCTGGTTGAAGAGTTTTGGTGGCAGTTGCCTCTCCTTCCTCGATGAAGAAGAAAGTGTTTCCAGTCTCACCCTTTTTGTTGAGAAGAAAAAGAAAAAGTTTAGCTCGCGATCAATGAGAATATTAGCTGATTACTTCCCTAACTACGTATTCTCCGGCTTTGAACCTAGCACGCTTCAGACAATCAGCGATTTGGGATCTCTCGTAGCTATTCATATCAGAAAGCAGATCAATTTTTGACAGCAGATTCTCATATTCCTCTCTCTTTTTAATCGCTGAATCCTTAACAATATTGTTAAAGCACTCTCTATCCAAGGAGAACAGCTTCGAGTCCTCCTTAGCTCGGATTGTTGCTGCTCTAGGCGCGTTGTATAGAAGCGCGAGCTCTCCAAACGACTCGCCTGGTTGGTAAGTCTTCAGATATGTTTCATCTTCATCAGGCTTGAATCTCTTAACACAGTCTAAAGTTCCTGAATCGACCACGTAGAGCACGTCTCCAGCATCGCCTTGCTGGATAACAGTAGCTCCTTTCCTATAGGACATTTAAATGTTGACATATGAAGGCTGTGTGTTAAAATACGGGAATTGCACTTCCTCCATGGCATCGACAACGATTTGCTGCTCTTTCTCATCAAGAGCCTGGAACATAAATGCCTGAGAGAGCCTCTTTCGAATGCGGTCTTTTTGATCCTCTGTTTTTGGGACAACTTTAGGCTTGTAGGTGCCTTTTTGATTCCAAATTCCATAAGCTTCAGCGCTCACAGATGTTCTTGTTCCTTTATTTTGGACTTTTTTGAGCAATTCGGGAGATATTTCAATATAATCTTCTTCGTCGTCAGAGGAGGAGCTACTTTCATGGCCAGGGTCAGCTGGTTTGCTACTTTGAACATATTTAGCTAGGAGGACGATTAGCGATGTCAATTTTCGAGGGAAGGAGATTACATCCTTTGGTTTGAAGCCAATTTATCATGTATGAGACCTAATATCTAAGGTTAGGACCGAGTTAGAGGAGTTTAGTATTACAAGATCGTCAGGTCTTGCGACCAAGATTTCAACCACCATTGGCTCTATGATTGGATTGACATATTGGCGAATGTATTCTCTTTTTTCTTTTCCGCTCTCCATCGTCTGAGATGAGTTTGTATTTTTTAACTAATCACTTATTGTAGAAAATAAATCACATCAGAACACTTGTACCCAACTAATCATCCCCAACCAAACCACTTCTAACGTAAGTTATAATTTCAACGGGTTCTTCCTGAAGTCTTCAGAAATTTTTCTCATCAAATGCTCGATTTTTTTGTAAAAAAGCAAATTTTTTTTGAATTTTGTTTGATTCACAAATGAAGGTAAATTTTACAAAATCGACGTTTCAGGCGATTCAGAAGAACTGTCTGTAATTCGAAGGGGAAATCGTAGAATTGCGAGAATTTTTATGAAGATTTTAGACTTTCAGTTATTTTATGCAAGGACTTGAAGGGTATTGCTCTCTAAAATTTGAATTGCTGAGCAGCAAATTTAGGTTTTTTTTTTTAATTAAAGAATTAAAGTTGCGAAGTGTGGGTGTTTTGAGAATCTTGAGTGATCATATTCTCTAATAATGTGTTCACCAATTGAAACTCCTAAATCCTGTCCGATTTTGTTTTGTATTTCAATAAGTTTTATACCCACAAGAGTGGAGTTTTGATGGAAACAAAATGTCTTAAACTAATATCAAGAAATAACGGTTAGCTTGCAATTTATTATGCAATAGCAGTACTGCAAAGCTACGACAGGTTTTATAATATCAGCAAACTCATTATTTATCTCTCTCACCCTCACAAGAATCAAAACTACTCTTCAACAGCGGAGTTGGTTATTGTAAGGAAATTTAAAGAAAGAAGTAGACTCTATCGATAGTTTTAAAATCTTATTGTAGTCTCCATCACAGATTAGCAGTAGTTTTAATTGCATGGTGAAAGCGTAAAGAGGACAGCAGATTTTTTTTTTATTATCTTTAACGTCAATCTAGCATTCCAAAAGGGTCCTCCAATAAGAAAAATTTTAAAAAACGCTATGAATTAAGTTCAAAAGAATGAAAAATACATCCAAATTGCTTACATCGAGCAAGAAGAATTCGATGTACTCAGAGTAATCATACATTTTCCTCTTATTTGGATAAAGAATTTTTAAATATCTCAAGGATTGCTTAACAAACCAAGAATCAAATGAGATCTTTTAAGTATTGTCTCTAAACTCTCATTATGCTGTTATTGGGTTCTATCCTCACACATGTAAATTTGACTCGATAGAGGATTAAATATATATGCAAAATAACAACATAATCTAAGGTAGCCGTACAACTTACTTAGGCTATCTTATCACCTCACTTACTCAACTTTTGTTCTTTAATTTGGATCACGGTTCCAAAGACGTAGTCCCACAATTTGCTAGTGATACCGTAGCCTTGGTCTACATCAAAGAAATGATGGAGGTTGTGGTATCTCTTTAAATCCTTAAAATATTCAAGTCCTCCCTTACCGTGATGGAGCCACCAGTGTTGATAGTCATACATCACATAGGCCGCCATGGTTCCTGCGTAAAAAATCCTTGCCAAATTTCCTCCAACCAGAATATTGTATACCGCAAAGACCCCTATCGAAATAACGTATCCAAGTGGTGGAGGGAAGACCAATCTATCAGGATCCATTGGGATCAAGTGGTGGATGCCGTGAATCATGAAATGGAACCATCTCATCACCTTATTGTTTAGGAGTTTATCGCTCATGTGGAACAACCAGCGGTGAAGGATGTATTCCGTAAGTCCCCAGTTGAACATGCCGATAAGGAAGCAGAGCGCAAGCACAGCTCCGTTGAATTGAGGGCTGTCGAGCTTCAGGTAGTGGTCAACATATGAGCGGTTGTCACCGTAATCATATGTGATGCCACAATACAGAAAATAGAGGATGACTGGCGCCCATGCGATTGGGATGTACCACCATTTGTTTCTTGTGAAGAACTCGAAAAATTTCCAGGAGAAAAGCTTGCATTCATCCAAATACAAAGGATGATGGATGAAGTCTAAGTACTGTTCCTTGTTCAGGTTGAAAGTCTGGAAAATGAAGCCTTCCTTTCGGTTGATTCTGAAGTCTTTGTACTGAATATAGTCTGGTGTGACGGTTGGATATGCTTCAGTGTTCGCGTTGTTTGGCTTGACTGAGGATTCGCCCTCGAGTTCTCCAATTTTGTAGTTAACGAGCATTCTACTAGCTGAGGATGAGTGCTGGTGAGGGTAAGAAGAGTGGAAGAGATCAGAGATGTCTCTGCCGTTGCAGTCTTTGATCATGTCGTCGCCTCCAGGGTGGCATTCGACGAAATCAGTTACGTCATATACTCCCTTTTTGTATGTGACGATAATGCGGTCAGCGTGAGCCTCGGTGTATTTCTGATATTCGCTCTCGGAGGCGAACTTTATCAATGATTTTGAGTCTCCTGTCTGGAGGTTTTTAACTTCACTAGTCATGAATCCAATGAAGGTCTGAGATACTCTATTTCCGTGATTAATTTGGAATAATAATTCAACGTATGAGTTTTCAAATGCTTTTAAAGAAACGAGATCCTAAAATTGTCTTTAGCTTCCTTAATTTAATTAATTGCGTCTATTACGCTGCGGACTCATCTTTGATTCCAAGAAGAAACTTAAGGATATGAATGGAATTAATGGGTTTATAGTGATGTCAAAACACTTCGGTAGCTAGGATGTGCAAAAAGCGTAACGTATAAGAGTGCTTGACTGAATATTGAAAGAAGTGAGCTGAAATTGAGCCAGTGCGTCGAGTGGCGCTCTTTTGCGATATTTCAAGCAGATACGGTAATTCGATGAAGGAAGTGTATTTGGGTCACTGGCGGAGGAAAATTAAACCAAATTAAAGTGCCTGGACTACCATTTTTTTCCCTTTGCTAATTATAGGTGCTAAGTTCCATAGAAATTGTTGATATATACACCTTAAACTATGTCCAGGGTGGTCAATTAACATCGTTTCATGTCAATAGATGGTTCGAGCAACTGAATGATTAAATTCTATTGATTGAATCCCTTTCGGCTTCTAGATTATTAGAGTCAAGTTATAAATGTTCCTGCAGGAAGGATCCTTTATTTGCGATATTCTACACACTGTAAGGTTCCCAAGAGCAGCGCGTTTGTGAGAGAAAGAGAGAAAAAGAAAGAGTAATGAATTGGATGGCTGTATAGAATCACATTGTCCGTATTGCTTGTGAGTGGTCTCTTTCAGAAAAATTTAATTTGCTCTACAATTCATTTTAAATGGTGTGCCCGTGGGTATCTCACGAACTCATTCCGGATTGAAAGTATCCATTTCGATGCTTTTCTAATAATAATCAATATCATCTGCTCATCCAAAGTGAGTAAAGCCCTCTTTATTTCTTGTCATAGAATGAATAACATGCTCATGAGCTACTTTTCCTTTGCAGCAATTCGATTTTGAAAAATTCATCGTGCTACTCATATAGTAAAAAAAACACAAATAGCGTATTTAAAGGTTTTTGCATCAGTATTCATGACTGGCAAATACTTTGAATACGTTAAATTTTCAATAAATTAAATTTGTAACTTCTTATTAATGATGTCAACTCTTCAAAACCTGTTTGCGACTGATATTTGGATGTTCAGTGAAAGAGAGTGCAGCGTTTCACTACGAAACTTTCAATCTCAAAATGAAATTAATGTCCTCAATGAATTCTCATCAGATTTAAACGCTGATATTCCTCTTTGATTTCCAATTGAACATAGAATTACGCTTAATACTCTTATTCACTCTTGACACATTCCTGAGGATGACATCTCACCCTCTGAGACCTCCGTTCATTCGAGTAGTTGCACTGAATTATGAGATCAGTAAAAAAACCCCTTAGAGAGACCATACAGAATAGTAGTTAATTGAACTTTTCATACTGGTACGATTATTAAATTTACAAATTTCTAAATCGTAAATGGAAGACAATCGCTTAAGTCAGAGAGACTCAGAAGAACACGAGTCAGAGAAAGAGCATGTTGATCATGAACAAGATCTCCCAGACCAAAATTCAGCCCATGAGCAAGGTATGAGCATCTATCCTGGGCTTATTGATAAAGTAACGGTGAACTTAAGATGATGCAGGAGATGATGACCAAGAGAATCACAATGAAGGAGAAACTCCAAGAGATTCTGATGCAGAACATCAAGAGAGTAGCTATAATTCTCGTTTCTTTCATTAAAATCCTCAGATGAAGTAGATAATCAGGATGATCAGGATGGCAATAACGAATCAGAAGCAGAGAATGAACCAGAGCAAGATCATCCAAATGATGAGAGTGGGTTGGAACGAGAACACGATGAAGCTGCTGAGGAAGGTGAAATGGGTGATAAAGAGGAGCATCTCGAATCGAATGATCAAATGAACGATGAACATGAAGCGGATCACGATGGCCAAGAAGAGGGTCATCCGAACGAAGGAGAAGGAGAAGATCAACAAGAAGGTTTTTAATAGATTTTAGAAAGAGTCCTTAGCAAATAAAAACGTAGAAAGCCAAGCCGACGTTGATCAAAATAATGAAGAATTTCAAGAGAAGGAAAGCACAAACGTCAGTCCTCAAAAATCAATGAAGCACGAAAGTGAAAAGCAGCTGACCACCCGATCGAGCAAAGCTGAAAACACTGATTCTGCAAAAAAAGTGGCTGCATTTGAAGAAAATGATGAGGCAATGAAACAGACTGAGCAACATTCAAATTTGGCAAGCTCGCGTGCAAACTCAAAAGTGGAGAAAGATGATCATTCTCAAAGAGCGTCTTGTGAGCATGGTACTTTGAATTTTGGTGTGATTGATGAAAATTCTATTTCCTCATAGATTCCGATGATATTCATCATCAAGACAAATTAGAATCAAGTACAAAGGACGCTATGAAGGCTGAAAAAGATCAGACAAAAGAAGAGCGTCAAACTTCGCATATAAATAATGAAAAATACAATGAATATGCAGAATACGAGATCCGTGATAATGAAAATCTTCCTGCAAGACGAAAGCTAGAATCAGCACTGCTCAATTATGAAAGTAAGCTTTCTAATAGACCTCTTATGTTTACAAATCATATCAAGACCATTCTGGAGCGGAGTCCGGTGGTACTGATGATGAGCATCCAGAGCATAAAAATCAGCCAGGCACAGAATCAAACCAAAAAGAGGTTATCATGATTGCTGATGAAGAAAATGAAGGAGTCCATCAACCTCAACCGGCAGAGGAAGATGAAATCCAAAAGAAAATAGAAGCTGCAAAGGAGAAGAAAAAAGTATTAGCTTGGCCTTTGAAGAAAAATCATTTATTTTTTATCAGAAAAAGTTCCTTCTCGACGCTAGCGAAGACGCACAATCATCAATTGCAAATGCGAATAAGGTAAAATTTATTACATATTACACAGGAATGTAAAATGAAATTTGCGATAGGGAAAGGTGAAAACCACATCACGTACTAGTGAGCAAGGACATCGCCAAGATCCTGAAGAGATTAGACGCAAACATAAGCTTCAGGAAGTTCTTAGGATGAAAAAGGAGCTTGAAGAGAAAATCAAAGGCCTTGACGACCAAATCAAGGATTTAAATAAATCTTTGGAGCCTGAGGAAAGAACGTCACCTAAAAACAAGAAAATCGTGAGGAGCAAACAAGAAGAAGAAATCATGAAGCAAAAAGCCCAAGACCTTGTCAGGAAAATGAAAGCTGAGCGCATTCGTAAGGAACAGCAAGAGGAGGATCGCAAACAGAAATTTGACAAAATCATTGGCCAAGAAATTGCTGTCTACAATAAAGAAAGAAAGCCAAGGGACGCTGGAGAGAAGCACATAGATCATAGAGAACTTAGCCGCGAAGACCGTGCACTGGCTGTTGTATCATCCCAAAGCTCGAAAAAAGTGCCTTTGTATAAGCAGCTTGAGCAAGCATCAGAGGAGCAACGTATGCAAGAGCTCGAGCGAAGAAAGAAAATTTTGGCCGAGAGAAGGGAGCTTTATAAACCACTCAAAGAAAATGCAACGATCGAGGCCGATCATATGCATGAAATCGAGAGAAAACACCATGATAGCGAAAAGAAGAGAGAAATTTCTGATGACTCAAGGACTAAATTCATCACGAAGAAGTACACTTCGAAATTTTTGACCCTTGTCCAGGAGCAAGAAAAAGAGAAGAGAGCTCTCGAAGAGATGAGAGAGCAAGAGAAAAGGATTCTTGCAGAGAAAAAGCAGCAGTATGGGAAAATTGTGAAGGACATGTACCTTCCAAAGATCAATAGATCCAAGCAAGCTACACTTCAAGAGCATGTTAAAGACGTCATTGATAAGGCGCAAGCGATTGAGAGCTATGATAATCACTGGAGGATTAAGAATAAGCGCTCTTTTAACATAAAGAGGTCTGCGAAAGTAGATTATGGACTTGAAGGTCAAACCTCTGAGGGAGAGAACCATTACCCTGAGCGCAGTTCGCATGTTCAAACCGCAAGCGGGGCCGAAACCATTACAAGAGATGGAGTTTCGAGAGGAAATCGAGAGCGGTCAAATGAAGTGTTTCTTCCGAGGAGTCAAGGAAATCCTGTTCAAAGAAGAAAACCAGAAGTCTTTAGAATCACAGGAAATGCTGAGAAGAAAGCAAAACGTCAGAAGAGCCCTGAGGAAACCGAAGAGCCTGAAAAGCAGACGGAGGATGTAGCTGATGGCCAAAATAAGAAGCAGTATCCTAACTATATTGAGGAACTGAAACGCAAAAGGGAAGAGTATGAGAAAAAGGGCTTGAAATATAAGAAGAAGCCTTGGGAACGGCATCTGAAGGACGAAAAACTTTCTTATGCAGAAAAGGTAGCGTATGTCTTGGACGATGTTAAGACCGTTGAGCAAGTTGCGAAAGAAAAAGAGATGTGGCTGAGAGAGAATGCCAAAGTAGGATCGAAAGATGCGAAAGTCGATCAGGATGAAATTGATGATATGTACATAGAATCGATCAAAGCTAAGATCCAAGTGCTTAGCGAGCTGAAAAATCAATAAGATACACAGTTTTCCTATACTTTGTTGTTACTTTCAAAGATAATGAAGCTGCCTTGTGAGTTCTATCTATGTTAAAGTTTTGAATTGCATGCATATACATTAATTCCACAGAAACTGCATAGCCGTTGTTCGATTTAAATATGAGTGAATCACACCTCACTGAACAAATTCTCAACTTTCAGACAAGTGAGAACAGATTAGCCTGACAGTTTAACCCCACGGAATTAATTCGTTCTAATCGTATATAATGCTTAATCACGTATCAATGAATTAAACTTTTTTTTTTGGTTAGGTAAATGGAAACTATCTCTAGTATGTTAAGAATATGAATTCACAAAAAGACGGTATTATTGGTCTACGCACGATAGACAAGCATCTCTACGATTAAGTCCTCGGATTTGAAATACATACAATTTGGATTGTCTTACATTTTCTTGATGGTCGGAATAGCTTCCTCTGAGAGAGAGAAAAAAAAAAGAGAAAAGAGTGTAAGATTAGACTTTGCAGAAAGATATATTACTCTGGTTGGCCTTGTTGGGGTCGTTGTATAAAAGAGCTTTGTTTTAAAAAATAATCAGATTTTCCAATAGTCGTAAAATATTACTCGGGTCTTGCATAAGATTCTCGCTGATCTCACTGTTAATCTCAGCCTTCAATTGAGTGAGCATATTATCAACCTATTATTAAAGCGTATCCCTTGAAAAAAATATCCCAAATAAAAGGTAATTACTCCTTTCTCAGTAGTAACGCTATTGACGTCTTGATTCAATGAACTATCCATTATCTGGCCAGCGATCGTCAGCTCATCCATAGCAGTTTGGAACGAACTCAGATTTTTCGACAACTAGAGAAAAAAGCGCATTTCAATATATTTTATTCACTATTGCAAGGTCCTTACAGCCTCAACATCGGTAAACTTCTCTTGGAGTTTGAGCATTGGAGTTATTTGCTGCAAAGTTTGGCCGAGATCTGCGTTGTTCATATTAGATTTTAGCTTAGCACTCAGCGCGTCCATTCTTGCTGACATCTTTCTCATTGTCATTGCTTCTTGGTACTTCGTTGCAGCATTTTGGAGGAACAGTCTTGCTCCTTCTTCATTGTTCTTTTTAAGTGCCTGAATTCATGGGATTCTCGTTTAAAAACAACCGGAATTAGCGATTGATTACCATTTTAGCGCGCTCGATTTCTTTCTTTTGTTCTCTTTCTGCTCTGTTTGCTGAGTGCTCGAAAGATTTGGCAGTCATTCGCAAATCGAGGATAGCATCTTCAATCTGGTCTCTTGGATCAATTGGCTTTGGTTTAGGTTGTGAGCCTCCCATTTTTTTTTTTTGATGATTGCTTTGATTTGTACGAGTAAAATATTTTTGACTGAATAAATCGAATTCGATTCGATATGTTTCTTTACGATTAATACGCGCTCTGACCAAAGTTTCTGAATCGAAGAATTAAATTCAAGAGTGTTCCTCTGATTGATTGCGTTAATAAGGAAATACCTGGCTTGAATTTCTGAATACAAAATTTGCTGCTTTTCGATCGTTTTCTGAGCTAATTCATTTCTGATCCATAGGGCACAATGACCACATGGCAAGGACTATGAAATCATAGAAAAGAATTCGTTTAATTACAATTATTTTCACTCTAAAAAAAATGGAGAGGACTTTTAGAGAGTACCTACCTATATAAGCAATGTAAGATCGACCATTATGAATCCCTGACTTAAGAGCAATATATTACGATTCATTTCTAATTGTTTGTAAGTAAGAAAATAAAAAAATTTGAACTTGGCTCTGTTACACATAAAACATCTAATGTTCTAATAGTTCTTCCATATTCACATATAAACATAGGTACATATATATGCACACAGTTCTTTTCTCTTATATAGTAGTAGTAACTTATGTTAATAATGATAAACGGTTAGTGTTTCCAAGACTTCAAAATGAGACCCTTCCCTTCTGCATTTGAGTTCTGTCATGACAATTAACCAGTAAAGTCTTCTTCAGAGTAGACTATATACAAGAATCTGTCCTCATCCACATAATCTTCATAAAGGTTTTGTAAGGTACAAGTTGCCAAGGGCGACACGTTTCCTCTGAGAGTGACAAAGAGGACTTTTTTAGCTTTGTCTCTCGAACCATCAGAACCATCATTTAGCTTCTCTCTCAAATAATTGATCATCTCAGAAATTTTCCATGTTTTCTTGAAAAGAAACCTAAAGAAATATGAGACTGAATTCGATTGGAGTGGATCTACTTTTTTTGATCGAGCTCGGTGGTCTTTGATCCCCTCTTTCTAAGAAGAATCACGGGAATTAGGTCTGGGTTCTTCTCAAGGACTTTAGAAGCTTCAGCTCTACGGGCCTCTGATGAAAGAGTTAGTTTGCTTAGGTATGAAAGAAGTTACCGTAAGGTGTTTTAGCTTTATAGTCGGTGATCTCTTTGCTTTCGAAGCTTTTTCGCATGGTTGGAGATTGTTGTAGTATTTGTCTGTTCTTATTTTTGAGTGGGTTTATTATATTGGCGATAAAAATAATTATCGGAAAATGCGTAGAACCACCTTTGTCAGAAATTAACAGCTTGTCTGAAAATTTGGACACTGAATCACAGTCAAGAACTAAGCATTAAAATGAATCTGGCCGAATCGGCTCAGGTTGGGGTTCTGGTTTTTTATAAGGAGATTTTTTGATAGGCAGAACTGTGGGATAACAGTTTTCTTGTGGATGTTGAGGAAGAAGTAAGATGTTAATTATTCTGTAGAGAGGATGTTTAGTTTGAGTTGTTGGTTGAGTAATAGAATTCAAGCCGAAACTAAGAGAAATGCAATGAGTTGACTGGTTGAGTGAAAGTGAAATGCAGAAACAAAAAAAAATAAAGAAAGAGAACGCAAACTGACGCTAACGCATCAGCACAACGCCATGTTAAACTCAAAGTCCGAATATTTCTTGGAAAACCAGCTTTGGGAATCAATAGAGCAAGCATAGTTCTCTCAATAGAGTTTGAACAGGAAGAACAAACACTCACTCTTGGTATAGACTGTACTAAAGAAATAAAATACAGGACATGCTGCCCTTTGTACATTTGTCAGTTCATTACTGCCGATCAGAATCATCGAAAGCATGCATTTCAGAAACCTATATGCAGGTTGAGTCGAGCCTGAAGACCGAATGAACCCACCACAGCTTCTGAAGAAAATATAACCGTTACAAGAAATTGAAATTTCATGAAGGTGAAAATTCCAAATTGCCAGGGACCCGAGATGAGGTGGTATCTCATGCGGCAACCCAGCTTTGAACAACGAAATAGCATGATCACTGCTGATTTTTCTGCCCCTATATGGAGGCCATAGAACGTTTTTGAGCAAATATACCAGTTAATACAACTTTTCAGCATCGGACAGGAGATGTGTTGAACGAGAAAAACTCCAGCATGATTAAATTGACCAAGAGATTGTTACCCTAGGAGAAGGCAGAAAACGGCTCGAATTAATTGTGTATAGAGCGCTCAATGATTAAAAATCTGAATTTTAATCAAAAATCACCGCTGTTTAAAAGTTATGGGAAACACTAGCGACAAAGACCCAAACTTTGGGTTTCGCTTTATGACTATAGCACCAACTTCACCTGCTGATAACGTAATCAACAGTTCTATCATTCCTTTTGTTCAAAGCCAACTTTAGGCCGGGTTAAAACCATTTGTAGATTTTCTAATTGAAGTAGAAGTGCCTTACGACCCAGAGTACCGACTTGGCCGTAAACTTCAGGATCTTTTTGCGCTTCTGCTCCAATCAGAAGATCGAACACTGACGTTCTCGGTGTATAACATCTTGACTCGCAAAACGAGAAAGGTAAATGTAACCCCGAACAAAAACTGGGGGAACAATGACAGTCTCCTCGGAGCAGTTCTGCGCTATGAAAACTATTCAACAGCCCTTGAACGAGTTTACCGGATCGCACAAGTGTATCCCAACTCGCCTGCTTCAGAGGCAGGATTAATTCCAGAATATGATTACTTGCTCGGATCGCCTCAGAATTACTATCTCGATCTCCAAGAGTTCAGCGCATTTTTAAATCTTATTGTAGACACCGAGGCAAACAAAGTGGACATGTGGGTTTATAATTCCAAAAGTAACAGTGTAAGGAAAACAACTATTATTCCGAGAAAGAAATGGGGAGGAAAAGGGTTGCTTGGATGTGAATTCGGATTAGGAATGCTAAATGAGCTTCCGGTGTTGCCTGAAAATGACCTCCAGTTGCAGCAACTTGAATCCTTAGAGAATTGTGGACTTCAAAAGGTAGCAGGCACTGGAATAAGTATGGAGGAGTTTCAACAGGAAATTTCTCAGCCTACAACAACGGATGTAGCCAATGAAATCAATCAATCTGGACCACAAGCAAATGCACAACAAGCAACTGATGGTCGATTAGAAGAATATGATAAGCATTCTGAGGTCTCTAAGGGTGAAAATCCTTTTAAAACATGGAATGGCCCTGAAGATGATGATAGTGCTAATAACCAATCGATTCAGACATGTCACACGTCGGATGAACAGGCTTCTCCACAGCAACAAAGCAAAATTTTACAGAGCCCAGAGCCGAAGATTGAGCAGAAGTATCAGAAAGAAGGGATGACGATGAAAACTTCTCAAGATTATACATTTTTCAGTAGAAAGCTGAATGGTGATTACATTATTAGATCGGACAATCTCTTTCAAATTGAACAGATTTTAAATGCTTAACTCATAAGTTTCATGTTTCTATCAAAGTACGTAGTTATTTGCATGACCAATTATAGCCTTTTCTCTTGATATCGAGATTGGTTTACCGTGAGACTCTTGAAGCACCGTAGAAACAAGCCTGTGAGTTCCTACGTCTGAATAGTCTGGGAATTTATCCAACTGGCTCGGTTGAATAAGAGAGCTTGGATCGGAATATGAGTCTGTTTTCTAAACGCCGATCTCAAGCGAAATACTATCTTTATCCTGCAAGCAAGATATGGAGTTCTCAGATAATAAGCTGTTCTAGCCTGCTACCTTTACAATCTTATGAAAATCCCATGGGAAGGGAGAAAATTTCATTATATTGCTAATTGCGATAGATAGGTACATCTGATAGGCTTTGAAGGCAATATTAAGACAAGTAATTAAAAAGAAAATCGGTACAGGCAAATAACAAAAAACTGATAAAGATTGTCCAACACAATCAAGGCATTCTCAAGTTCTGTATTATAGTTGTTCATGATTTCAGAAAAAGGTACTTTGAAATTAAATTCGGATAAAAAAATTAAAAATTCGTAGAGTTCACAGAGCAGTAAGTTATCATGAACAGTCCAGATAAGATATACAGCATTAGACTCTTAATAATACAACTCTTAGTTTATACAGTTCTAACTCTCTTCTTCTCAGAAGGATTGAAGACTCATACAAGAATAGTCAGAGAGGAAAAAACCCTACGAAAGTGTTCTACTGCGATTGGCCAGAGACCAATAAAATTGTTTTAATGCTCCAATAAACAAACTAATTTAGTCACGAAGATAAATTTATCCAATTATGAATATACAGCAAGCAGGAACAACTGAGGTCCCGGGAGACATTCCTACCTCAAAAGTCACAAAAACAGACCAGCAAGAAGTCTTCACCAATTCTGAAAGAGGAGATTTTCATACGGAGCAGGGCGTGAGCACAATAACAACTCAATTTTATAGGAAAATGTCCCCTACCTCTCAATTCGTCGGGAACATGAAGAACCAAGAGCAAAAAGAAGCCACCGAACCTGAGAATTTCCCTTCTAAACTCCCATTAGATAGCGACCAGCACCCTGAATCCACTGAAAAAAGGGAACCTGACGCCCAAGGAATGACCAAAGGTCAAGGAATCTCATTATTGAACGATTCAAATGAAAAATCCTTATCTGACCTTGTTAAAAAGAAAAGTATTCCTCTTGGAGATTTGAGGACCTCTACTGTGAAGAGAAATCATGAAGGCCTAGCCACGCCTTCTAATCTTAAGATTCCAATATCTGAGGGGGGAATTTTCCTTTCTCCAGAAATAAGAAACAACAACTCCATGTTAGAAGGTACACCGACATCATATAAACCTGGATTCCAACGGTTTTCAGTGATCAACATGGTTCGAACTGGAGGAGGACTTATGCTGAATCAAGACTTAACGCCAAGTAATTTCATGACCCCGAAAGAGAACGAGAGGTCAGGTAACTGCAGCTTCGCAACACCGCGGGGAGAGAATGACACGATGTTTTTATTTTCGCAGGTTGCAACCAAGGCGAGCAGATTCCAAACTGGAATCAGAGCCGATGAGTCCACCATCTCTGCGCCTACTTCTGATACCACCACCAAATCAAGAAAAAACAGCTGTAAGTCTGTCCTCAAACGAATGGCTTATCTTTTGGGCTTTCTTGTTATTTTTGGCGTCATCAGTGTGGGATTTAGTTTCCTGGCCAACAATTACGAAAATGACGAATACGAGGGATGGGGGCGAGGGCTAATTCTTGGGTTCATGTTTGCGTTGGTCGATGCTGCTCTTATGATGTCGATAATAAAGGAGTACAGACTCCACAGTAAAATGACTCAGGATTACTCCTCAATCTATGTCATTGTGGTACTGTCATTAATCATTTCATCTGTTCTCTGCGCCGGGATAATTTTAGGGATCCGAAAGGGGCTCGGACCAACTCATTATAACCAGGTCCTCGCACTGCTTGTTGTGACAGTCGTTAACGGGATCCTGTATTATCTTTACCTTAGTTGCATGGAGAGACTTTGCAAGGAAAAAACCGAGAAAAAAGAAAGGGCTCAAGGTTTTTTCACAACTCATATCTATAAAGATTTTATGATGGAGATTCACGAGATTGGTACGAAGATTAAAGCTAACAAAGAATCTACTCCGAAAATCAATGTACAAAACCAAAAGAACCAAAAGAGGCAGGGACAGAAAAAAGGATCCTCAAAAGAAAAGACGCCAGATGGAAGTCCAAACGATCCATCCACTCTTTTTGATGGGTTTCGAAAAACCGCGAGCTTAATTGATGCGAAGAACAGCTATGGAGTGCATCTATTCTTGCTGATGGCGCTAGGACATCTCGCTGCATGCTATGGGTTCGTCCATCTCATCCAATACGCGGATGAGGAAGAGTTGCACCAAGGGATCTACGTTATTGTCTTAGCGTACCCTTTCGTGTCGGGAATCATTGGAAAGATTGTCTCCAAAATCATAAAAAGACTCAATATATTGCTAACACCAACCTCTATCCAGCTCGTTGCTTTAGCTTTCGCGGCGTTTCCTTGGAGAATAATCTTCCTGAATATGGAAGGTTACCAGGGAATTCTTATTACTCTCATTTGTAAAACCGCGTACAAGATAGCAGCTTACGTCATCTTTCCTTGCGTCTTTTTGGCGAGATTACAGAAAGATGAATCTATCGGACACCAACTTAGTAAGAGATGGACCAAATTCAAAAGAACGCTGACTAAACGACTGCAGCGCCGAGCTGAAAGGAAAACCACCGGTTCCATTATTGCTGGAATCAGCATCTTCGAAATGGCGACTTTGAACAAAGATGAAGATCAACAAAGGATTGCTGAGGCTCACATCTTTGCTTTACGGTTCGCGACCCTTGAGCTCGTGGATTTTATGAGCATTATTTCCTTCTCGGTCTATGTCGTCATATTCAAATACTTGAATCCAGGAACCTTTTTAGTTGACTTAGCAAGCCCGAATGAAGACTGGACTGGGGTTGGGAGAGTACTGATATATAACGCTATAGATTTGGGGACTGAAGTGTTGGTGATCTTGGCGACAGTGTTAACATGGTATAAGTCTTCAAAATATCGAGAGACTAAGCCTTGGAAAGAGATAAGAACTTGTTTGAGCGATTCTCGTGTGTTGTTGCTGCTTGCAGCAACTTTTGTCTTTTTCTCGACATCTATAAATATACCTGGATATTTCCTTTAGGATTATCTTAGAAAAGTGAGACAGTTTAAAGCTTGTTATATCTATATCTATGTTTTAATAAATAGGTCATTATATTTTTCAAAGTTGTATTTCTCAAGCAATGAATCTTAGCGAAGTCCATTGAAAAGGGAAGAAGAGAGAGAAAAAAAACGAATCATATTTTTACAAAAACCAGCGCGCAGTTGATTTGCTTGGCCATTAGGTTGAAATTCTTTTTTATGGGCTCAAAGAGCCAAGAGAGTGAGCAATACTACGGTTATATAGAAAGCCCTATGCTTTGCCACCTTATGAGAATCCAGGACTCAAGTTGTTTTCAATTTTTATTAATTTTCTGTGTGCGCCGTCCTTTTCATTGGTTCTTGTAGACTACCATAGAAATTACAACAGATAGCGGATATTTTTTTTTTTGAACACCTCAAATCGGGTTGCAACCAAGCGAATAAAATTTAAAAATCAATCAAATGGGTTGCTTATTTTGCAAAGATCCATCTGAGGATGACTACACTCAGATGCCAGATGAAAACGAAAAGTCGATTGGCTTGACCAAGAATACAGGGTCGAAATACATGTCTAGATCTGCTGTTGTCTCCAGCAAAACAGTAGATCCTGGTAACTTTACTATCCTGTATGATTTTCTTACAATATATGCAAACAAATTGAGCAGGCAGGCTACGTGTGGCCACTGAGTTCATGGTAGGTGAAAAGAAAGGAAAAATTCAAGATTTCTATCAATTAATGAGCCCACCTATTGGAGTCGGTAATTCTTAACTTTGAGAGCAAAAAAAAAAGCGTGACCCCTATTATCAGGTGGATATGGAGAAGTCCGAAAGGCTATTCATATTAACTCTGGAGTAGTTCGAGCTGTTAAAGTCATTAATAAGAAATTGGCTACTCAGCAAGAAATTGAGAAGTTGATGAACGAAGTCAATATCTTAAAAAAATTGGTTATTTGGCTTCCAACCATGTGTTTTCTAATCAGAATACCCTGTCATGATAGGATCATCCCAATGTCATTAAGATATATGAATTTTATCAAGATGCTCAGTCATTGTATATTGTTACAGATCTGTGTACCGGGGGCGAACTGTTTGAGCGAATCGTTAAAAGAGGAGCATTCAATGAAGCGGATGCAGCTGAAATCATGCGACAAGTGTTGTCCGCAATTTCGTACTGCCATGCTCATAAAATCATGCATCGAGATATAAAACCAGAAAATTTGCTCTACGAATCACCTGACGAAGGCTCTCTTTTGAAAGTTATTGATTTTGGAGGATCTCAAATTTTCAAAAAGAACGAAATGTTTGATCGCGTTATGGGAACAGTAATTTTTTTGTTTGATGCGCGTTGAAAGCTGGGAATAAATCTCCTTAGGCTTACTATATTGCCCCAGAAGTTTTAGAAAAAAATTATAATGAAAAGTGCGACATTTGGTCATGCGGTGTGCTAATGTACACTCTGTTGTGTGGATATCCTCCTTTCAGAGGAAAGAATGAAGGTGAAATAATGAAGAGAGTGATAACAGGGGAGTTTCGATTCGAACCGAAGGACTGGGCGGGAGTCTCCGATGAAGCGAAAGACTTGATAGCAGACATGCTTGAAATGGACGTTGACGTGAGAGTTTCAGCAAGAGATGCGTTGAAGCATCCTTGGTTCAAAAAAATGATAGAACGATCCAGAGCTGATTCAATAGCTCTGTCAAATGCCCTTGCAAATTTAAGAACTTTCAGGGTATGAAAGAAAACTGTTATTTCTGCTTTGTGGTAACATTTTTGTGGGGGGTAATTCTGTAGGCTGATAAAAAACTACAACACGCTGTCTGGGTGTATTTAGTTCACCAGTTGGCGACACTCGAAGAGCAGAACGAGCTTGCGAAATGTTTTAAAAGACTTGATAAAAACGGTGATGGACAAATTTCACGAGAAGAGCTGCTCGAAGGTGCTTCATTTTTAACAAGTTTCAATTTTATAACAGTTAATTCTCCATTAAAGGCTATAAGCACGTGGCTGGAACCATATCCTCAGAAATAGACGTAGATGGCATTTTAAAAGCAATAGATTCAAATAACAGCGGAGCCATTGACTATTCTGGTAAAGCTAATTCTAATTAAATTATTCTCGAAACTTTTTCAACTACAAGAATTTGTTGTGGCAACTATCAACAGAAAAAAACTGCTGAGTGAGAAAAGGCTGGAAGCAGCTTTCAAGCTCTTTGACAAGGTACTAGAAGCATTTAGTGACATAAAATTTAATTTTATTTCCAATGAATGATATTTAGGATGCTAGTGGAGATATTTCTATTGAAGAATTTAGGGAAATTTTTGAGCAAGGCAGTGAGAATGCCATTGAGGATAGCTTATGGAAAAAGCTCATTCAAACTGCTGATAAAAATGAAGATGGAAAAGTACAATTTTAGAACTTTTTTCATTTGACTAACTTCGAACAAAAAGATTTCACTTGATGAATTCAAGGAAATGATGCTGAACTATGGACTTGGTATTGTAGAAGGAAATAATGAGCAGGAAACTGAAAAGTGAATTGATTACATGCGAGAGTGATAAGTGTCTAATTATTTCCACTCGTAACAAAAGAAGTTTTTTTGTTTCTGCCTATCCAGTGTATATGAATTCCTCTTCTTCAGTATGAATTATAAGAAAGTTAATTGCAG
>ENA-UOTX01000525-UOTX01000525.1-compost-metagenome-genome-assembly--contig:-NODE-525-length-39417-cov-15.426767_pt1 | contig 39417 bp, 34 predicted proteins | sample MGYA00238143_ERZ746982 | MGnify/ENA primary metagenome ERZ746982 (study PRJEB28758, sample SAMN06268862) | compost metagenome | isolation source: single cell | place: USA: California, Emeryville, Joint... | reverse complement strand
ACCGCTTGGACTCCATTTCACACAATTGATAGTGTCTAAATAATAACAATTAGAAGTCAGGAATGATTTATTATTAACTTAATTTCACCGAATCTTGTTTGCTCTATCGGTTTATATTGTCGTAAGAGTTTTTCAATGAAAGAGCTTTAATTTCAGTAAAACCTATGACTACTTTTATTCCATGGAGACTAAGAGTTCAATCATACTGGGAAACTGCTTACATGCCCTTGATGCCTGTTGATGCTTGAAAAGGTTCAGTCAGTCATCTTCAGCTAGAAAGAAAATAACTTACTTTCAATCAAGAGCATTATGCTCATTCAGAATTAAATTTTGAAAAAAGTTACTGCCAACAGTAGTTTTGACAAGAAACAATATGGTAATGATATTGTTACAGCGGGAAACTTCCTCAAATGCATATATTTTCTTCGCTTGTCCTTTCCGTGAGACATCAAATACTTCTAGGTTAGCGGATTTATTCCAGTCGTGATGAATAGAAACTAGGAGCCTTGCGTTTGCAATCTCTTTCACGTGAGTCCAGCTTCCGTCCCCTTGAGCGGTCGCAATCAAACCCGAGTTAATTTGGAAAAAAAATAAAAGAATGCTACCGGGATTCACTCCGTCAAAATCAGCAAACTCCAGCTTCGATTCAAGTTCAATGATATCAATCTATTTCTCTTGTCTGAGGACCAGGCAAATAGTGTTGGAGATACAAGAGATATATCTGTTCTCAAAATTTAGACCATGATTGGAAATAGAAAAAGAGTGAAAAATGCGAATCACATAAAATGAAATGATCAAAAATACTATTACCAGTTTTTATCGAGCTGTCAAGTAAATCATTTCTTGGTGAGTCTCTTTTGGCATTTGATACTTCAGGTTCTGTATGAAGCGATTTCTGATTGTCATTTGGTTCACTTGTTGAGAGCATTGCTTCTTACTTGCAGAATGCGTAAATAAAATTTTTAATTCGCAAATCTTATTTGAAGGAATAAATGCGGCAACTTACGATAATTACTTGAGTTCCAATATAGCGAAGGAACGAAAATTGTTGATCTTATTATATACATATATCAATTAGTTATTCTTGTCGAGAATATCGTCAACTAATGATCCGGAAGTGGCTCAATAACATCAATTATCCAGTGAATTCCTTACAAATTTCCCTTTATTCCTAAAATTATGGAAAAAATATATTACAATTCAAAGCTACTGGTCATGGATAATAATATCTTTACAAAGTTTAGAAACGAAATCTGCCAATTTTTCGATTCATTAGGACCATAAGGTATGATATTATGATCAAGTCCACAGATCGCAAGCAGACTTTCATGGACAACAAACGATCCAAGAAGTTTTGAAATTATATCTCGCTTTTTAGAAACCATGGAATATCCAAATTTTTTAATGTAAAACTCAAATGATATATCTATCAATACTCAATCGTCTAACGCATCAAGAATATATATTTGAGAAAGATAATGATTCCTGGAATAAGTGAACAGAAAAAACTTTGAGAAAGGTTGGTTTTGTAATGTCCAAATTTTGATAATTTGCTTAACGCCACTCGCTTTACTCCAAAGCTCTTTAACAAATTCTTTTGGAAATACTATCCAAAGAGCTGCAGTTTCTGAGTAAATGACTGATAACAGTCCATTATTATCTCAGCTGAAGAACATATGCAACTAATGCAACTTATTTATTTCTTTTTAGTGACTTAAAATTTTAATCAAATGTAATCCAAAATATTAGCTGGCTGTGAATTTGCTCAACTCTTGCCTCGTTTTATTTCTGTATGCCTGCGTCAATGACCAATTACATTTCCTTCATTTGGACTTAAGCTATTAAGACTCAAAAAAAATGCATTTTGAACAATTTTTAGTAAAACAGCCACTAATACCTTTGAGATATTATTCTAATACACCAGAATTCCCATAATTCAAAGAGCGTTCAGCAGGGTATTAATTGTGATTATCCAAGTTATGTAAATACATATTCCATTAAGGAGTCTTGAGATTTATAATTCTTATAAATCACACAGAATATGTTTGAAACCATCATTAATGTATGTGAAAGTGAGCATACATGCAAAAAAATTTGTCTAACATCACTAATAAACTGGCGCACCATAAATAACGGGCTGTTGCTGTTCTTGTTGCAGTGGATTTTGGTATCCAAATTCGATCGGTTGATTTCCAAAAACATTTTGCTGCTGAATGGCAGGCTGCTGTATAAACGGGTCTGCATAAGAAACAGCTCCAGGATCAATGTAACTTGGATTCACTCCTATTGCCTGCGGCTGCTGGTAGCTGATGTAACCTGTCGCTGGCTGTCCCTGAGGGATCATCATAGATTGGTCGGCTATGATGGTCGAGTTATTTATTGCACTGGCTGTGAAACCTGCCGACATTGCCAATCTCCTCTTTCTTCTCTGTCTAGCAGCGATAACGCAAGTGAGAATGATGATTATCAAAATAATGATCGGCACGACGATGTAAATTATCGTGAGACCTGAAAAACTGACTTCAGAATAAGAAGGAGGGTGTCTGCAAACTGCGTAACCTCCGTATGCGTACGAAAACCAATCAACTGATCCAGTACAAGTGGGAACACAATCTAATTGATATGTATCCCAATAGTAGCTGCTGTAGCAATAACTGCAAGTTCCATAGCTGCAAGTGTAGCAGCCGTAGTTGCAAGCTGATGAAAGAGCAGTCAGACAGCCTAAAATAATGATAGCAGTTGCCAATTTCATGGTTGCTGCTATTGAAGGCTGCGTATATGAGATAAATTATAGAAATAAGCTCATTTAAAAGAGAAGATGAAAGAGCTTAATTTAGAGGTAATGTACTTTTGACTGACCACGAGATAGTTTTTTTTAACTGTATCTCGGCATAGTGTGCTTGCTCATTTACTCACAATTGAAAATAATTGCGTAATCTCGTTGTAGCAACTTAACTCTGTTATGATAATATACAAGTATTGAGGTAATTCTGTGGAAACTCGGTGTTTTCCTCTCATAGAGCTTAAATTTTCCCAACATCTCGACAAGATCATTTGTTGAGTGTCTTCTACTACAAATACGAGTTATTAACCCAGAGAAAGAATTTCATATTTCGAAAAAAGGAGCTTGAAAAGCTCAATGAGATCACTTATGCAGGTTAATTTTATTTTAAAAAAATGCATGTAGGATATTAAAGCTTCAGCTACTGAGATAAAGTACGGAAGGTGAGCAAAATGGAGTGCAAATCCGATGAACTAGATTGAAAGATGCAAAATATACAAGTTGTATAGTTGACAACCAATCAAGCGAGCATGAATTTTCATTAATGAGATGTGTATGAGTACATAGATCTATGATACTCGTGCCATTTGAATGGCCGTGTGGTTTTCATTAATTTCTGATGTAATTCACAAAAAATGTCTCTTCCTTTATTGAAATTAATGAGGATGCTGACTAAGCACAAGAAGTCAAGGTCACCCTCTCCTGGCTCTTAAAGAAGATCGTTAATTTCCATTTGATTTTCCACAGTAACGACTCTTAATAAATATGATGTTGGTGATTAGTATTCTGATGATGATGGCCGTGAAGGCACTGATGCGGTTGATGATGAATAGACACTCCTGCACCCATGAAATGATTTTGTTGTCGGTAACCGTCATACTCAAGACTAAAATTTAAGTGAGACTGATTCATTGCAAAGTTATCGATAATATGAGCAGAATTAAGAAAAGTTTTTGGCGATTGAGCGAAAGCAGCTGCTCTTCTTTTCTTTCTCCTCCGAGACACGCACGTGCAAATGGAAACTCCTATTATGACACAAAGAAGAAAACTTCCGGGTACAAGGATCCCAATAAGAAGCTTGCGTGTGCTTTTAGAAATAACTACATTGTGTTTACAGACCGCCCTGCCTCCGAATGCCCAAGCAGAGGAGTCAACTCTTCCGTCACAAAAGGTTACACAATCATATTCTGATGCATCCCAGTGGTAGTTGCTTTTGCAAGATTGGCAATTGTTATTTAGGCAGGAGTTACAACCAAAGCTGCATGCAAGCGAGAAAGAACCGAGACAGCTCAAGATAGCGAGTACAATGGCAAGATTCATCTTTAATTCTTTGGGCTCAGCGATTAATTTTAATGAGTCGGAATTGGAATTAAGCCTAATAGGAGTCTGCACCCTAAAATAATTGAAATTTGGAATATATTTCAACTCAAAATTTACATTTTGCTCTTTACATTCTGGGCCCTTTGAATTTTCTCGAAACATGGACTTTACTGAATTATTGTAATGTTGATGTTTCTTGCTAAATCACTAATGCACTCATCCTCATCTTATTGTCGTTCAAAATTATAAAGATGATGAGTAATGATCCCAGCATAAAAAACTATACTTTATTCAAATTCCAAAACTTTCGATTTTTACAGCGTTTAATTCAGCACATTCGATAAATAGACCATTAATCTCGATTGTAATACTGCTTTTTATAAAGATTCTCATCTGTATTTTCAAAAATCTTAAACTAAAAAACTTTATTTTGTCTCTACCTCTTCGACTGAAGAGCGAGTTTGCAAAATTATTTATCCATTCTCAGACAGTCAACTTTTTCTTCTGACAAATTGCATCACTTTCTTTTTTTGGCTACTAGATGTACTCTCAAGGATAGTTACCCTTGACTCCTGACTCATCTTTGGTATGCTGTAGTGGAACCAATGGTCAAAGTTCTTCAGCTTGAAAGGATTGCTGGATCTCTCTAACTTTTTTGTCCCAACAGGTAATCATAAACTACTTCAGCGGTTCGATTAAATCATTAACTTTATTTACTATTCAGCTTAACTTTATTTTTTAAAGCTTAATTTTCTTTAATTCGCATAGTTTGTTATGTTGATAATTACTGATGTATTATCTCCAACAAAACAAAGTGCATAAATTAATCATGAATGAGATGAACGCATTTCGAAGTTTAAGCAAAGTGATTTTCTCCGTACATTGGTTTTGCAAAGTCAGCTTGCTGGTAATTAATTGGTTCTCCATAAGATACAGCTCCAAAATTCGAATAAGCGGGATTTACTGGCACTCCTCCCTGTATGACCTGGTCCTGCGGATAGCTGTCATATCCTGGCGTTACGCAAGACTGATTATTCGCTGGTTGGTTGGAGATAGGGCTAGAATTTTGGAGAACACTCGATATTGTTCCCACTGCAGAGAGGCGTTTCTTCCTTCTTATTCGGATAATGGAGATGATAACAAAGGCCAAAATCAAAATAACAACAATTGGGATCACTGACGAGAGAACCTGTGTAACCACATATCTGCCGACAGCACTCGCAGTACTTGTGGTAGAACTTGTTGTAGAAGAGCTGAGTCGACAAACTGCTTTGCCGCCCTTTGCATCTGCAGTGTAGTCTTTTACTCCAGAGCATGTTGAATAGCAATCTTCCCAGTCAGCATGCCAGTAATAGGTACTCTTGCAAGCACTACAAATGCTCCCAGAGCAAGATTTGCAGCCGGTGTTGCATTTAGCAAGTAAAGGAGAGCTGAGGAAACTTAAAATGAGAATGATAATGATGAACTTCATTTCTTTTCTGCCAGTTGTGTGATTAAATTTTAATTATAGAATTTGAGGATTAGGTCTTATCAAAATCGGTATCCTAAAGATTATTTTAAAGCAGTTGTACTAATTGTTGCCATAAAAGACTGGCTTGAACTCTGCTAAATCCTCAATCCATGGATTATCAGTAGTGCTTTTGCTCCTACAAGGCCTTAGCCACACGATATTGTGGAGATATTATCGATTAGGCAGTCATTAATATGATATTGCTAGGTTCTTTCGTTTTACCTTATCACATAATTGTGAAATTAAGTCACTCCAAAGTTGCTATCATGGACATAAACATAAATATTAGCAATCATTCTTCGAACCTTCCCAAAACTAAAAAAAATATGATAAAATATTTTGAATCGATAGTAACAACAAAAAGAAAGATAACCATGATAAGGAACGAGATACTTCTTGTTGATGTTCACTGCAGAGCTCATTCATGGAGCGTCTCGAATATTGCTTTGGTGATAAAATAATGCGAAAGGTATACCTCGAAAAATGTTTTGAGTTCGATAGTCAAATGATTCGATGTTCGCCAAAAAAAAAAAATCAGGTTGGTTCTACGGTCATCTATTTATGATGAATAATCAGCATACCTCTATATTCTCTCTTAAAAACATGACCATGGTCATAAGATTCTAGTCATCTCGTAAAAAGTTATCAATCCAAAAAGAAAAAATTACCTCTAATAGTTCCTTTCTGTGAAAATGCTTGATGATTTGAATGAGAAATCTCAGTTCCTCCTCTATTTCCAAACAAATAAAAAATTCATCTAGTCTGTAAGCGATTATTTGACGATGAGTTAAAAAAAATCAGCACAGAGATAAGTTAGAAAATAAAGAAAATAAAAGTAGTTACAAAAAAAACTACAATCTGATTTTCCAAAAAGCTAATGAATTAACTTTCACCCTCGCAAATTCTCATGAAAATGGATCTAAGAGATCATTATTCGTGAGTGGCATTATGAAAGAAATAATTGCTTCATCAAGTTCAATATCGTAATTATCATGGAAGCACAAAATTTCAATATCCATATTCATATTCAAACTACCAGTAAGCGAAACTAACTTGCTTAATCATATGCAGAATAAAATGTACCTTTCGAATGACTCTTAGCGAACATAGAGGCAAATGACAATTTAATCCACATAGATGGCTAGTTACACTAGAACTTAGTTCGCATATACGACTGGCTGGTTTCCATAGAAAGGTTGCTGATTATAGTAAGGTTGTGGTGTACCGTATTGCTGCATGTTATATGGTTCTCCATAGGAAATGGGTCCTTGATTCGAGTAAGCAGGATTCATGAACATTCCTTGATCTTGTCGATAACTCTCATACCCTCCAAGTTGGGCTTGATTTATAGGTACCGCAGAATCGATGATGGGACTTGTATTTTGGAAAACAAGCGGTGACGAGCCGACCGCATTAATTCTAGCTTTTCTTCTTTTTCGAGCAACACAAGCGCAAATGATTGCAAGAAACATCACAACTACGATAGGTATCACTGATGCGAGGACTTGAACAAGCAGCCAGTTACTAAGTGAGCTGCTGTAGTTGTGTTTGCAGACTGCTTTGCCACCATATGCGTATTCAAAGTAGTCAACTGTTCCAGAGCAGTAATAATAACAATCAAGATAGGAAGAATCCCAATAGTAGGTGCTATAGCAAGCACTGCAGGTACTTCCAGAGCAAGTTTTGCACCCAGAGTTGCAGAGAGCGAGTGATAAGGGAAGGAGACAGCTTAGAATTATGAGTGCGAGAGGAGGGTTCATTCCTTTTTTTCTCAATCTTAGTGAGTTAGTGATTAAATTTAATTATCAAATTGTGTTGGCTGTTTACGGTTCATTTAAGAGTTGTTTTTAGGAATGCTGATAATTTAAGAATTTGATCACTTCTCTGCTATGTTAACTCCATTCGTTCGCGTTTCAGACGAGGAATCGAGTGCATTTGCAAATAATTAGTGTGATATGAATAGCATTCTTGAGTTTGAATTCATTGCTCTAAGTACTTGAGGTTAGTCGGAGATCTGCTGTGTCTTTAGTGTAGAAATCTTTTTAAAAAAAGAGTTGACGTTTTGTTGATGCTCACTATTCTCAATAGTTCAGAGTTTTTGAATGTTTTAGTCAGTATTGTAACCCGAAAACTGGTTATAAAGAGAGATGACTCAATTCAAGCTTATTTGGAACCTTTATATAATCTGCTGCAATGATTTATTTGAGCTACAAGCACGGCATTCCTTTCAAATTTCCTGAATGCAGCTCATGAACTGCCACCAAATTTAGTTGTTTTTGCTGGTTTATACAAACTTTAGGGTGAGGAAAAAAACTTGGAAAAAACGGAGGACCCATTTAGAGGTTAGTATTGTAAACGTACTTAACTTAATTTAGTGTTTTCGAAAAGTTTGCCGGGAAGTAACTCGGCTTGTCTAAATATAAACTGAAGAGATTCTTTTAATTCCTTTAATAAATTTGCAATTTCGAAATTAATAATTGATTTTATTCTTCGTGGTACTTTGAATTTTGAGAACAACAAATATTTGAGTTCGTTCTCACCGAAGAAAGATTTCGTATGAGGTAAGGGATTCAAAGCTGGCAAATTGCATGTATATTGAGTTTCTTTTGAATTAATTTGTTCCTCTTCAAGAGTTTGAAGAAATTCGAAACATTCAGAGTAGTTGGTAGTTATTATGATGTTCTGACTAGAAAATTTGACGAGTAAGGTTATTATTGTTATCCGAGTATAATGGTAATAATGATGAATAGATTTAATAGTGATCCCGAGTTTAATAGGTATCAACTATTTGTAAAATAATTGGGATTAAATCAAATCAATGTACTATATAAAATATTTTCAGCTTATTAACAGTTTCCAAGCTCTCGTTTTGTTTGGATTCGAAAACCTATTTAAATCTCTATTGAAATTTACTGGACAATGAGGCATCTGTAAATCCCATATAACGGTATCTCCTACTTCATTACTACTCATAGTTTTAATGTTACTACACTTTAGTAAAACTTCACTCTTCAGACCCACAAGAGTCGCTACAATCTTTTGATTGCAATGTAATAAACAGTAACTAATACAGTAGTTTATACTAAATACTACCCCTTCATAACAACATACAACAAGAGCACTATTGAAATCAAGTCCCATAACGATCTTCTCCCTCCATATAACTAAAATCAAAGTCGAGAGAGTTTTCACACATCTCAATAAAACACATTAATACAATAAACTAAATATCAGATACATTAGATAAAGACGGCTCACTAGGAATTATCTTTTCGCCATCATACGGTAACAAAAGTTTATGACTAAACTTCTGCATTTCTAGGTTCTCTAGCTTAAAAACATAGTATGTATCTGTCTTAATACGTCTAATAAAATTGATCTTCGGACTTCTGAACGGGTAAAAAGATATTGAATCTTTTTTCAGCTCCAGGTCCATCAGCGAATGATCTTCAATCTCAAAATCAACAACCACGAAATTTTCTTCTGTGTCCAAAAACTGGATGTTTTTCTTTAGCGTCGCCTTTTCGTCTACAATCGGCTGCGGCTGTCGAGGTTTCTTGTCGAATTTTTGGGACTGCATTTCTTCAGGCCAGGCAGCAGCCGCCGTAAAAATGCATCCCGTTAATGTCTGCTCTTTGCTTAATGACTTAAAATCTTAGCGATAAATAAGATAAACTCTAGAAACCATGACTTAAAAGCAATTACTTTTGAAGCTCCAAACTAGATGAGAGCTGTTTTTCAACGACGCCATTCCTTCGGACGCTATCAGGTCAGTATCTACCATATAGAACGAGATTCCCGTTTTTAAATGCACTGAGAAATGCTCCAGTTTCTTATAGGTGTTATCCGTCACCATAACCGACAACAAGATTCGAAAAGTCGCCTCTTGGACTTTCTTTATCTGGAACGCGACCTTGATCGGTAGATCAGGTATCTCACGTGACTCGTAGGTTAGAAGACGGTAACGATCGACGTTCGGAGAGAAATAAGAGAGTTTAGCAGTCTTGGAGTTTTGGATCTGATGGAACGAAAGCTTTCCGTAGAGATCGAGCACCAAGGAAGAGAGCATAGAAGGACTCATTTTGAAGATATTCAAGCAGATTTCCTCGTTGCAACTACCTTTTTGTTTTATTTCAATCTCGCCCTTGAGCAACATGATGTCCTCGACCTCCGAGTGATCAAATTGATAGCCAGAAATATTTTCCTAATTTGATAGTTTAGACCATGCCATTGCCATTGATCCTTACGTTTATATAAACTATCAGCTCTTCCAAGGGTTTCTGCACCGTTTTTCTCCATTGGGTTGGCTTGCAGAAATTAGGATCCTTTACAAACGAAGTGAGCTGGGCTACACCTTCAGCTGATTCTTCAAACAAATATTTCTCGCTCTCTAAGAAGCTGTCGTCGAGAATAGTCCCATAAGGCATGAAATATGTAATAAGCGCGTCGAGTTTTATAACCAGCAGATCCTTAAGTGCTTCAGAACGCTGCTTGAGGAACTCAAGCATTTGACAGGCGAATTGCATGCAAACGTAGGACTGGTAGGAGGTGATTAACTTATCAAAAAGCTCTTCGAGTGGTAAATCAGCATAAAGCTCTGTGTTTACTGGAAACATGACGATATGGTAATCTAGCTTTGAAACTTTGATCATTGGCACCAGCTGCTGATTAACTTTTAGAAAAAAATCCTCGATGAAGTATTCGTAAGTCTCCATTTTGAACATCGAAGGTCTTTCGTTCTTAGTTCGCTCGTTTTCAATTAATTTGATTTCAGGGCGGTGAGTTTGAGTTGGCATTTCAAGTGGTTTTTTAGCTTCTTTCTGAGTAGAAGAAATATGAAATGATTGTTTGATGATTGGTAAGATACTGTGTTGATTAAATCGACGATGACGCTGTCTTCTGGAAGTTCAAACTTACTGCTCTTCATGAGTTTGCGGACCTTGCGCTCGATGAGCGGAAATGATTTCGAGAAAAGAAATCCTTGGTTTTTTATGATGAGGATTTTTCGGATCTCGCACATGTTTGTTGGTAATAATTTATTGAGTTTGAGTGTCTGAGTATCAATAGAAATCCATTAGTTAAGATACCAAGTAAATGTTAGCTGGATAACCTGATCACTGCTTTTTAAGTTATTTTCAATTGTCAGTAACCATCATCTCATCATGATATTGTTTTCAATGCTAGGATATCAATGGATATGATTTCAGCAGCACATTGTGAAAGAAATGAGTGGATTAATTCTCATTGAAGATCGACTGAAAAAAACAAGACAAAAAATCCTTGATCCTTAAAGTTACTGTAGGGTCTTGCGAAGCAAAACTTCTTTTTCGACACCTAAAATGCATCTATTATTTGAGTCTTCGAAAATCTATTGTTTTGCTTATATACTAACTAAAGGAACCTCTCAGAAATTTGATTTTTTATTGATATCAAGATAGAAAGAGATAACAGTTAATATCATCATGAAGCAGTTCCTTAAAAAGTACGAAGTCACGATCCCTTTCGAGGTCAAATGCAACATGAAAATCAAACTCTTTGACTACCACCTCACCAAGCCGCTACTAGCGTATATTTCCTCTAACAACAACTTCGCTCTATGGGACTATGAGCGGAAAATATGTCTTCGCTCTTTCAACGCAAATGCATTCGAGGCAAAGGATCTTTCCAAGACTATCTCAGTCAAACAGATCAAATTTTTCGATAGGAGCATCCTCGAGTGCATGGACCGAATGTCAATCCAGTCGCCAGGGTTTGAAATCGATAAATATCACATTGTTAACTTCAATTGGTTGATTATCCTCGCAGAAACTAAAATCTTCTTCTATAACTACGTTTCTGAGAAGTCTGAGAGCATTAACCAACTCATGCTGGAAAACAAAGTGCCTCGATGCTTTGAGATCATCAACGATCAGCACATGGCAATTGGCTGCTCTGATGGTTCAGTCAAGATATTCGATCTTGGAATGTGGAAAGTTGTGAAAACACTCCGAAATGTTCATTTAAGAGCAATTTCAGCGATATTATCGATCAAAGACCCTAACGACCAGTCTCCTTTGCTTATAGTCAGCAGTAATGATGGCTTAATGTGTGGGTGGAAGCTCGAAAACGATACTCCGAGCACCAGGTTCCTTATGCTGAAGCAAGGAAAACCGATTCCTACGGCCAATAATTCGCAAGATGTGTATTGTCTCAGCTATAATTCGAATACGCAATATTTAGTGTCTGTTTCAGAGAGCTACGTAAGCCACTAATTTTGTCATCGTTTCAGTAACTTCCAATCTTACAGTTAACACTATGGAACGCAGCGACCGGAGTTGAGTTAGTCAGAGCGAAGACATTCAAAGATCCAAGCAAACTGCCGATAATCTCGGCGCATTTTATCAATAATGGAAGTAAAATAGACAGTTTTCTGGCTCAAATAAACGAATTTATGCGTTGAATAGTATTCAGTCAAGACAGCATGATTGCGCATAGTAAAGGCTGCGATCTGGTCCTTTTCGAATTTCCGGAAAAAGATAATATACGAGATCTATCGAATTTAGAATACTCGATTTTCTTTGATTTTCGCAAGCACGTGCAGGACGCTGAGAGAAATTTGCGTACTTATCTAATAAAAGTTCATTATGGAAAACCAAATCTGGTTTTTGTCGGCACCAGCCAAGGTATGCAACATTTAAATGACTCAAAAGCTGTAATGCTTACTCAAAAGGGATTTTCCTTCTGTCTGTGGACAAATTAAAATTGAATTCAGTCTGCTATTCACCTTTTCTGAGGTCCAACCTCTCTATTCCTGAAGTAACAATTGCAATGTGTTTTTTCAAACTGAAAACTGATCGGTGTAGATTTTAAAATTCTCGGCCGAGATGGGGAAAGGTCCTCTTAACAAGAGCTTAAAGGAGCAGTTACAGACCAGCGAGGTTGTGCAGGAGCACGCAGGAGATGGGCATTTTTTCTATGTAACGGCGACGAATAAAGGAGTATTTTGCAACGTCTTCGATAAAAAAATCCTTAATGGCGAAGTACAATTCAAATGCTTACGATTTTTTTTAAATTGATCCCCTTAATAGCCGATCCAGCTGCATGCCGTGATGACACCTCTATACGATATTGACGGCAAGTCACAAACTGAAGGTATATAGCACATATCTCTGGACTTGGACTTATTCATATCATTTAATAAGCTGTCGAGATCACTGTATCTAGAAGCGGGAAGTTCTACTCCATGTGGAACACCGGCACAGGCGTTTTTCGAATAATGACCGCGAACAATGAGGCGATTCAATTTGGAGCTCCTGGAACGAAGGAGTTCGCGAATAATCTCTTGCCTTTCGAAGACGTCCACCCATTGGGCGCATTACAAGAAGTCCAATCTGGGCTTGCGGTTTCATTAGCTTGGCATGACTCTCGAGATGAGTAACCCATTCTCTAACCTTTCCCAAAGCCAATATTATATTATCTTTCTAATTGCAGATTTGCCGTCCTGATGGCTGTGTCGAGCAACGGATCTGCGGTCTATATGAAGGAAAAAGTTGACAACATCAAAAAGTCAACAGGAATCTTCAGCACCAAGACCGTAAAAGTCGTTCATGAGTCCTACACAGATAACATCGCTAAAATCGTTTTCGCAATCTTTGAAATCGTTCCTGGTGAAAAGAATAAATACAAGCTGAAACCAGTCTACCAAAACACAACGTAATTCTTAGTTGCTCCTTCTCTCTACAATTCGGTGTTCCATTAGCATTGAAGGTCCTGTGCAGCTATTCGGTGGCCCTGTCTATGGTATTACTAATAAGATGTCCGAAGAAGATGCTAAAAGCATGGTTCCGTCTGACAACTCCAAGCTCCTCAAAGACTTGAGGACGCTGCGGTTGGGAAAAACTATGTTTATTGGGAAAACGGGAAACACGTTTGGTAAAGTCGGCAACAGCTACCCAGCTGCGTCGGGTGTGTATTGGAGCACTTCTGGAAGAATCTGTATCATGAGTTATCCGGACCTGTACATGATCTTTAATTACGATGACCTCCAGAAGGCTATGACCTACCACTCAACAATAAATAAGCAGGTAAATACATTTTTCTATGAATAGGCTGCTGTATATCAATGGATTAGATAGTAGATGGGTATTTCTGGGAAGATTTCTTCTTTTTCCAGACGCCAACTGAGCTGTATGCTCAAATCATCCTGAACGAGCATCAATCGATTGAAATAAAGCTCGCGTCAGACTTTTGCGAGCAGGATTATCTTGTCGATTCGAACATCCAAGAGTTTTTTATGGATGAAGAAGGAAACCGGAAATATGATAGCATTCACCCTCAGGTCCAGCAAAAGCGCCCAGGTTATTCGAAAATGCTTGCGATTGAAGAGTTTAAGTTGATATTGCTTGACTCTTACAATCAAGTGTCAGCGATCGAGCTGAATCATCCGTTTTTGAGATTCTTTATATATCTGCAAGCGAAACTTTACGAGCAGAGTTTTGAAGAGCTGAAAGGCCTGGAGGAAAAGACTTATTTCACAATATTCTCGATTTTACAGGTGAGACTCTAGGTATTTGCAGCATTCTTAAGCCTTTTTTGTGATGAATAGAGCTATGATTTAAAGAGCATGCAGAAATCGTTGATCCAACAAGTGAGGAATCCAGGAATAAAAGAGCTTTTACAGCTGAAATTTAGCATAAATAATCAGGTAAACAGTGAAGAGAAGGCTCAGAAGTCTTAACCCGCCTTGCTATTAAATAGGAGACCGTGGAATACGTTGAGACGAATAGCTCGGTGACGAAAGGGAACTGGGAGGCGTTTGGAATAATTAACAATTTGGAGAGCGAAGAGATAAAGAAAATTCAGCAGGCGAAATACCAAGAAAAGTAAATTTTTATAGACATTCAAGCTCAGCATGTAACTTCTTACTTTAGAGCAAAAGGATCGGCTTTTTATCAACTACTTGTAGCCAAGCAAAAGAATATGTCATAATGAATTTGCCAAAATCTTGATATTATTGATTTTGTTGCTTTTTCATATCTGAAGCATAGTCCTGAAAGATGCATTCACATTCTATGTTTCTTTTGAATCAGTCTACGCAGCAATGGGAGTTCTCGTTTGTTTTGAACCTGTTTTGACTATTTTGAGTAGCAGTCAGGAGGGATTTCCGTTACAATAATTAAAAAAAATTTAGCCAAGACATGCCCTCACGACTAACATAGCAAATTTATAACATTCGTTTTTTCTCTTTTCCTCTCCAAAATGAAACCTAAAAAAACGAGACAGCCTATTCTACTGGCACATCCGAGCACCCTAATCCAAAAGAGAAGTCCCTCCCGGTTTTCAAGTCCGAATGGAATTGATGTAAAGAATTTTAATTCTTTCAATATCACTGCAGACGAATTCTTTAAGAGCGCCTCCTCGCTCCTTATTAGAAAACTGTGGTAGAGTGACCAAGAAATTGATCTCAAATTCCTGTACTATATTTTATTTCCAAAAATAGAATTTGCCGAGTGAGCCCTTTTTGAATTTTCTTGGAGGTTAGTACTGAGAGCAGTATCAGTTCCTTCTAGAGCATTGATGGTGGTCTTGGGGTAGTTTTTACTTAGATTGTTTTTTTTTTTCAGAAGTTTTTCCGATATTCTTAACATCAATGAATATATTTGAACACTGGTCGGAAAGAAATGCTTTTTCCAGGCCGAAAGGTGGGAATATGTCTCTACGACCTCCTATCAACGCGAGTTTTTGTAATCTATATTTAACGCTCATCAAGCAAGGTGCCATTAAATTTCAATTTAATTACTTAAGTCAAGGATTATTCTGTCGGTTGCAGAATTTGAAAGCAAACGAAATTACGAAATTACGGGCGCGATAATCTCGATCAAGCACAATTACATATCTTTTCTCTACTTTTTTGTTGCAAGGAAACAGACTTTATGTCCCCATCGACCATCGATGATCGTTATATACCACATTCCATCAATTCACGATTGTGTTATATCTCAGATTAATTTCACAGTATCACTGAAATCCTTAAATTCTCAATTGTGAGAGTGAATTATTATTAATAAAATAAAAACCCGCACCAGATTCAAGACCAAGTTAAACAAAATAACTTAATGGGCACTGATATTAACATCCAAGGCCTTGAACTACAGCCAAAATCTGCTCCGCATAAAACGATTTCCTTCGAACCTCCTGAAAGGCAATACCAAATTTCCATCATTCAATCAGATATTTCCTCATCTCTTTTTGAACTCTCTTCCGTCGTTAATCTAGAAACCCAAGAGCAGTTGTTACTCCAAAAATTCGACAACATTGCTGGCCTTGACATCACTGAGTGGATCCGTCGCTGGAACGAAATTCAAGAGTTATATAAATCTTCACCTCAAGGGGTGGTTCATCATCACGCGTGTCATTTCGTCAAAGACCCAGCAGGAGGTCCAGCCACGGCTTATTTCGTTATTGAGAACATGGAAACCTCTCTCCGAAACGCCAAAAATCACGGATTCACGTTCGCTGAAATTGTTGATGTTATGTATCAGGTGAGCGAGGTTGTTAGCACGCGCAGCCCGAATAGTAAATTCAATCTAAGTATCAATCCTGACACCATACTAATCAAAAGAGATCCAACCGGCAAGGTAGTGGCGAAGCTCTCTACATTTATATCTGGCCTTACAATAAATGGAGTCGTCTACGATAAACGTCCTGAGTACGCGATTTATACTACCCAGGGGTACTCTACCTATTCCAATGATGTTTTCGCACTGGGAATATCAATAATGGAGGTGCTTGGGGTCAGCCAATCGAAATTAGGGAGCTTTAAAACGAATCGGACTTCAGTCGCTATGCCAACCAATCCGAACCAATATGATTTAGCTGTCTTTCTCCAAGCGATTCTCTTGAGGGCCGTTGATAGTAGAGACTATAGCAGAATATCAGCGTACGATTTGCAAAGTAAACTGAAGAGCGTGATGAAAAGATCGTCAGAACTGGATGACCTCTCTGGCGCATCCATTGTCACAGCTATAGAAAATGGCTCGATCATTACTGAGAGTAATCCCCGTAAGCCCATCGATACCGAGAGAGTGGTTCCGATTTATACAGACTCTGACCAGAGAAAGGAGAGATTTAAAAAAGCCGCAGGTAGTTTGATCTTCTTGCTGCTCCTCTTTAATATTGTGGTGATTTGTGTGATGTTGGGAGTTCATTTTGCTGGAGTTCAGAGCGGTTCTCAAATAAGTGGCGCGATTAACGGACTCTACAATAATGTTAATACGCTTCCTTTCGTTGACATCGCATTTGCCGACGCGGGTACTGGCTGTCCCGCTGGGTTCTATAATATAACTAACCTCGGCAACTGGCCGGGGACGGTATCGTTTTGTTATGACTTTTTCTGGATCGACACCAGGACGAGTTTATCGGATTGCTACAACTATTATTATTCAAGAGACGCTCATGATTACCTCTTCTGGAACAGCAAATCTATTTGTGTGAAGCAAGTACCAGCTATTTCTAATGGCACTGATTGTCCTGCATCATATACTAAATGTGCTCCTGGTCTCTGCGTTTCTGGAACTGAGTGTCCTATAACAACGCTGGAGCTCAGCACAACATCTCGAACTGACACTGGCTGGACATCTGTCTCTTCTGGAGATGGAAGGTATTTCAACTACCGAAAAGACGTCGGCAGTTTGCCCGTCATCAATTTTGAGCTGAGCATGGGAACGGCGACTCCTTGCATAAGCACAGTAGAGTTCCCAACTCAGGTTGACTATGACGCAATTAGGATATCTTCAAACGGCTGCAAAAAATATGGTCAGTTCCCGAATTCAGTTACCTTGGATACCAGCAATGGGATGAACGAATTCACGACTCAGCCGTGGTCGGAAAGCGCACTCAAACTACCTGGATTCTCGAGCACATTGTCAAAGAACAACGCATACTTAACCGTCTCTCCAAGGCTTGAACTAGCGGAACCCTGCTACGACCTGGATTTGGCAGCTCTGGCAAAGGGAGGCGATTTGGTTGAAACTACTCGGAAAATAACAACCGGTTTCTCAATCGCAATTGCCATTATTGTGTTTATTACATTGTTCGTCTTCCTACCGGTAGCCTGCGAGAAGAAAGGAACTCGTTTATTGGATGCTTATAGGGCATGCGGAATCCCCTCTTCTATAATTTATGCTATCCTCGCACTTTTATTAGTAGCAGCGACAGTTGCAAGTCATTATTATGATGAAACTGTTGCTTCTTACAAATCAGCTGCACATTCTATCATGGATCGTGATTGCTTTACCATCGAAAGCGTCAATGCCATCCTTCAAGATTTTGTCAAGGCGATAGTTGTGTCTTCGAAAACCTCATTTCTCTGGAAACTCTATCTCGCTGTTCATTGGTGTGGTTCGATTTTCATTTGGACGCTTGTATTTTTAGTCAGACGTCGTTCGTATTCATAATTCGCCTCATTATCTTGATATTTTGTGAGAAGATGGATCCCATATTTGATATTCAAAAGATTTTGATGCTCTACTCGGCTTCTTTGAGAAAATATTATACGATGTAGTCCGGATATTTTGAAAATTTGATTGGAGAAACTACAATTATATTACTGAAACTGGGCTCATTTTTCACTATTTCTTAAATCTACTGTTTAAATACAGTTTTACATTGGCTTAAATTCATCAAATCTATTCCTTCTGATAGGTTTTCGAACATTTTTATATCTAGAATAATAAGTTAGCAAGTCTTCGGACGACTTATCTCCATTTGATCGGAATAGCTTGTTGGATGGAAGACCAGCTCTTGTAACTCCTTTCCCTATGGACTTTTCTCTAGCATTAAAGCGTCTAACTGTCTGCTCAATTTCTCGAAGCAAATGATTGGATGAGGAATCTTCACGAGCATTCAGGTCGTTTGCGCGAGAGGTTCTTTTTTGCATTGATGAGGAAGCAAGAGTTATCTTTCTTGATATTTCTGGTCTCCTGATCTTCTGTTGCCCAGCAGACATCTGAGCGTTCCGATTCCTTTCGGAGAATAAAGAATCCATGCTCGTATGCTCTCTAAATTCATGAGTGTCCTTTCTTGGATACGAAAAGCCACGTTTGTTAACATGTGACTGACCAGCATCGTTACTAGTGAAGATGAAAGACCCTTGATTATGAGCAGTCTTTTCGTTGATTGAATTATTGGTTTTCCTTATGTTTCCCTTGTTCGAAAGTGGCACTCGTGTCCTTTTAATGCATTTACTGATGGCTTTGTATATGGAAGCTATTAATATTACCACTGAAATTAGCACGCTAATAACAATCACTGCTAATATTAGAACTATCAATACCACTCCGAGAGTATCAAAAACACTTTGGCTAAGCATTTGGGTGAAATCATTGACAGCAAAGATTATCGCGATAACTCCCATGATTATTTTACAGCCTTGGTTCATTAGAAGGATTCCTGTTTGGACCTTCGATTTGAGAGGTCTTTGACAAATGACCAATCCAACATAAATTACGGTTATTATTGTATAGACTATGGATTGCACTAGTCCATAGTTTTGGAGCAAAAATACCAGCAAAATCAACAAGAAGTTATTGCCCATCATCACGAGCATGAAATTTCTCGTAAATCGATTTTTCGTGCGAAAATCTTCAGAAATTATTTGGATTTGAGATGGCACTTCAGCCCGGGGTTCTTTCACTGAGTGCTCCTGTAGAACCGGTGGTTGAATTTTGCCTACCTTTATAGTTCTCCCTACTTTGCGTCGAAGAATTTGAGGATTTGCCTTTTCATGTAAATCAGTTCGTTTACCATCATTTGGAGGAAGCTTTGAACTCGAGATCGCCGGGCGTCGGTTGAGGATGTAAGCCATATAGCTAATCAGGAGAAAGTATGTGATCACGATGATAATGCACAATGCGAGAGAAAAAAGTGCATATGCTCCTTGATTGTAATTTTCTCTCATTTGGATCATACTATTCAACTGCAGCTCGCCGAAATCGCCAATAAGAGAGGAACACATTCCACATGGAAACGCTCTTTATTTTTTCAAAAAAATCGGAAACCTTGGCGTATGGTTTAAAGAGATACATCAGTGAAGTTGAAACTAAAATGATCACTAGAGCTATTAACTCTTTGGCAATGTTTACATTCGAATTATCGAGCATAACAGTGCTTATTTCCCAAAACTGGAATTTTCCGATGATGGAGCTCGGGTTGGCTCCATTATTTATGGTGTCTATCCCACGAAAACGTTAGGGATCAAATTGGCTTGAATACCCTGGCAGAAAGTCACGAAGTTATCTGGAAACCGTACGTTGATAAACATGTAAAAATCGACTTCAGCGAGAAACCCAATGAGTAGTAGCGCTGTCGTCGAGAAGGTTTGGGTGATAGGAATTACACTAGAAGCAATGATTTGCGCCTGTGTCCCAGCAAAAGCTATAGCCCCTGCAACCTGAATTATATTTGTAAGCTCCTTCTGATTTTGAGAGGTTGTAGAGTTCGTTGGAGGAAGATCACAAGTGGGATCCAAATTGTCGAGGAGGAAAGGAGTGAATTGGAATGCATTATATTGTGATAAATTTGTGATCTTGATCTGAGCGCCTGGGCTAATTTTTTCAGGAATCGCAAAAGTGATGGTAGCATTTGGATGTTGCACAGACGCTTTATAATCTTTGATCGTGTAAGCCCCGCCTACTATCGATGTCTGTATCATAGAAGCTATCAAATCCATATTCTGAGGTATCGCTGAAAAGCTGCCGTCAAAACTCACTTGCATCAGGTATGACGAGGATGAACCTGCTACTGAACATGACATACGAGAACTCGTCTTTGGTCTGCACTGGATTTGAGGAAACATGCTCAGATCAATATATTCATTTGCCATTGGACAAAGGCATGCTCCTGAACTCAAATCCAAAGTAGCACTGCGGCTTGTACAGGCTGGAGAGGAGTTTGGAGTGGCGCAAGAGCAAGTTTCATAACTAAGTAGACTTCCATCGTCTTGCCACCATGAGAGAATCGTTGCGCTGGGATTGGTAAGAGTCGTTGTTGGATATGATATGGCATCCACAGTGAAGGTGCTTTGAGTTGAGGAGTTATATAGAGTAGTAATTGACACGGCTAATGTATATGGAATGCCGTAGAGAAGGGTTCCTGCCGGTATAGAAATAGTTTCGGTCGTGAGATAGGTTGTGATTAGCAACATATTTGTTCCATTTGTAGGCGTGGAAGATATGACCGTGTATGGAAATTCTCCGTTGCCTGTGACATTAACGATACTAGCGGTAAATTCTTCGCATTGATAAATAGGACTCGCTGCTATGAATAGTAATACCTAATAAGCAAAGGTAAGCACAACTCACTAATTACCCGAAACACTAAATTCCAGCTTCATAGAAGTAGGACATTCGAGACAACACTTATTCACCTTGTGACGGGGCAAGGTACAAGTTAAGCAATCCGTCGATGTCCAACCGTCACAAGTCGTGCATGATTGATCACAATCTACCGAAAATTAAAATTATAAGAAAATTAATGATGAGAATTATTCCGCATGGGATCGTTTACCAATGCAAATTCCGTCAGAAAGATATTTGCCTGAAGCACATCCTGTGCAGTCGCTAGGTAGTGGGCCACTGCAACCTGCACAGCTCGGATGACAAGTTACTAAAGTCATTTAGTTCAGAGCTGGCTAATCAATTCTACGCGTAGTCAAAAAACACATATTCGACGTCTTAGAATTCGCTGGTGGACAACTTAAACACTGAGCGCTTCCAGAGCCGAAGCAAGTGGCGCAAGAGTAGTCGCAAGATGAAGACTTTCAAAAAAATTAAATGATGCATTAAGTTCTTTTACCAGGCATTGCTCCGGGTTCGGTCCATAGCACCCAGCAGCGGGGCATCTTGGATGACATGCTTATGAGAATTAAAAATTTGCATTGAAATTTATGATTTACGTTGACAATTGTAGTCATGTGAGAGATAAAATCCTGTAGCACAGGTTAAGCATCCATTGGCTCCTGCTTTGTAACAAGTGAGGCAACTTGAATCGCAATCTAGAATTATTCAAACCAATTACTCAGAAAAATTAGAAAGGATGTACTTATGCATTCAAATGAAGCGGTTAGAACTTTGCCGGTAGGACAGCTTGTGCATTGATTGGCTGAAATGCCAGCACAGGTTTTGCAGGAAGAGTGACAACCTATGAGTCAAATCTAAAGGAATGGAAGAGAGAATGATGTACTTGCACACTTCCCCGAGTTCCAAACTTTCGATGGTGCACAAGTCAGACAGTTGGTCGCGAGTGGTCCATTACAAGTCATGCACGAAGAATGACAAGCTTACATTTATTAGGATTAGGATTGTGTTGGAAATGTAATTATTTTCTCACCATTGCATGCTGATCCATTGAAGTATGTGCGTGTTGGACATGGGCATCGACTTTTTGGACAAGCTAAAAGAAAAGGGAGCTATTATTGCCAGCTGAAGAGTTTTTTACTCGCACAGGTACCAGCCCCAGTAACATACTTATTAGGACCACAAGAAGTGCATCTATTATTTCCTGTCCCCCCAGCAGGTGAGACAACTGGAATGGCAAGCTTTGAAATAAGAAGTCAACTTCGAAAATCGAAGAATGTTAAAGGTACAAATGCAGCTCATTGAGGACGTTAAAACTTTTGGAGGGTTGCATGAAATACAGTTGGTTGGTCCAGTATTCGCACAAGCAGCACAAGAAGCATCACATGCTTTTAAAACGAATAAAGTCGTAATCATAACTTATGGCCTTACTAATGCATTGGCCATCAACCAGAATTTTGGGATGATTGCAGGTTGCGCATGCTGAAGGTCCAGTATTGACACAGGATGCACAGCTTGTGTCGCAGGCTTATGTTATTAAAAAGAGATTGTCTGAGACAGCTTTACTTATGCATTGGCCGGAAACGTAGGTTCTTGAAAAAGGGCAACTAGTGCAACTAGAAGTTCCGATCCCATTGCAGGTTGCGCAAGTCGTGTAGCAACCTTTAAAAAAAAAATTCAGATTGTTGATGCTGATAAAGTTTCGTCTACTTGCAGAGCTGACGCATTTTGTTGCGATCAATACGTATCCAGCATCGCAACCACAAGTGTCAGCGGCACAGGTCGAGCATGTCGGGTCACAGTTCCAGGCTGCTTGTGCTGACGTCCATTGTATTAATGAAAGAAATCAATATGCTAATTACCCTCTCTGGGTATCCCAAGGATCAGGAGAGTGATTATCGCCTGAAGGAGTATGTATTCGGTCATTTTTTTTCGCAAAAAGGTATCTGAGCCAGAAATGCTCAAATTATATCGGTTCTGATCTCCAATAAAATATTTTATGGAAAATAAAGATTCTGCTTGGATAAATTTGATACATCATCGAGATAATTCTAATTTTGTAAGGGGAGAGAAGGAAAAGATCTCACCCTCGTCTATGCAAATTCGATGGATAGATGACTGCTTGAAATGAATATGGGCTTTACAATAGAGACTTTTTAATTTTGAAAAAAGGAGTTGCCATGGTGAAAGTCAGAGCTCTTGAATTTAATTAATAGATTAATTAACAGGTTATTTTCTAAATTCGACAATCAATGTATGGGAAAAATATCAATAAGAGGATGCATTTGGACATGATGGAGATAGCGATTAGCAGCATCTAAATGTGAAATATCCGCGTTTTAGTTATGATGACCAGCTAATGAGTTGCTGGTAGCAGAGAAAAAGCGCTTCAAGCATGAAAAAAATAACATCAGTTTAGAACTGAATCAACTTAGGATAGCGGAGTAATTAAATCAAAGATAGTTGTGCATGGAAGTAAAGAAAAGCATATTGAAACTAAGATTATTATTTAAATTATTTTGTTGAGGCAATTGTATCACTCATTGCAGCTCCAGCATGTAGTCATTTGATGCTACAATTCCATCAATTTCACTAATCTGCACTTTCATATAGATCGTTTAGAGACGTTTGATGAAATCAATCATAGTCTCCCTAATGAAATTTTATACTACTCTTTTAATTGTGTTCATTTTAAACAGGGAGTCTCCAAAGTTTCTCTAGCAAAGCTCTGTTTTCAAAATTTTCTAAATGGTCTGATTCTGTTAAGCAGTGGCCATAACCCATTTCGATATATATCTCGATTGTTAGAGCTCTTGAGCTCAGAATATTTTGAAAATATGAATTGACGACTAGAAATCTCCATAAAGAGTAGGGCCAATCAACCAGTGATTGTGATATTTCCTTTGCCAAATAAACTAAGCCATCAGCTTTTCAAAACTCTCAATATAGGAATCTTCTTTTCAACAACGATGCCTTGAATGTTATTGTACCGATAGCTGTTGATTTGCAGGATATTATTATTCATTAGTATGAACGTATCTCGAGTGAAAAATTCTACAATACACTCTGTTATTTCCCCTATAAAAAACCAGTTATGATAGCGATTATTTGGAAACGTAGTCTTTAAAAAAATATAATTGAATTTTTAAATTTCAATTTAGTCAAAATTATCAATTCAAAATCGCGTAACTGGTAAAAGACCTTAAACCATTAGTTGCATCATGGGTAATTGATAGCTCCTCTGATTTTGTAAACCCATGCGGTAATTCTCAAGAATCAATATTTATTTATGAGTAGCGGTTTCTCTTATGATTTGAATATTTTAATGAAAAATCGACTGTAATGTGTATTTTGCTTTGCTCAACCTAAAATGATCGGTTATTTGTATAGGAAGATAATCATGTCTAATGTAACGTGTACCTCTCTGTGATTGATAAATCCTATCTCTCTTTTCACAAAATATTGTTCTGACAACCGAAATCAATTTAACCTTCTAAACTGTTTTTGTTACAGTTACAATGGGTATAAGAAAAATATACTCGACTAAATTCTTAAACTTCTGTGTTTTCCCAAATCCCTCCTCAAGCTGTTACTGCAATTCCTAGGGAGTATTGAGATCTAACCATCTCACCTCCAGCCTAATACTTTATTGAACTGAAATTAACTCGTTATCATTGATAGTACCAACACAAAGGAATTTTGTTACACTCGATTCATCTAAATTTCCAATGATTTTAACTCTGATACAAATTGAATACAATTTTCACTGCAATTACTAAGTGTATTGATGTGTCAATCAGATAGTATTCTTTCAAAAGTAAATCAGATTTACTTAGTAGTTACTGCTGTTAGAATAATAAGTTGTCGAGGTGGTTAAATTTAAATTCCATGAAAGGCATAATGCGGAGTGAATACAACAATTTCAAAGACATGAGTTCATTCGAGCCCTCTTTCGACAGCATCCAACGAGCGTCTCCCACTGCTCATGTATTCTTCGGTTGATTCTTTCGCTTCTCACAATACTCCATAGAATTTCCGATCAACAGATAAGGACCTTGAACTTCCGTTATCTAATATCTCAAAGAGCCTCGTTGACTTACTCAGAGTCAGTGAGGTAAACTCAACTTATTTGTCCTCTAATGACAATTTACAAATAGAATGACGACAGTATTCTCAAAGGACTGCGAGATCAAAATAACAGAATGGACAATATCTTAGAAATGGTAAAATCCGGAGTGCTGGAAGCTCGGCAAAGCCAAGTGAATAGCCGGTTAACAACAACGAAATTTATCAAATCAGCTAATGACAGTCAAGCGCAATTATTCAAAAGCTCCCAATTTGATAACAGTCGAGTAACAGAAACATCTCAGGGTTCAATCCAGCAGCGACAATTCGACTCTCGATCTAAAAGTCCCATTGCAACACGAATTGATCAAGCGATCCGACGCGAGCATCCTGGCCCTAAATTTTCCTACGAACAGCCCTCAAAAAAAGGAAGTGCAACAGCAACTAATAGCCCTCCAACGAAGGGAGGTATGGCTGAAGGAGTTCCCTCGCATATGGTAACGCAAGACTCCAATGCATATATTTTGCAGGAGAATTCGTATAGAGCGTCAATGGAGAGCCATCATCCGAGACAGAGTAACCTTCTTTCTAGAGAGGTTAGCTTTGCGCCGAAGGTGCAAGATCCGGTTGAGCATTCGTCGAGAACGAGCAGTCAATATCAGCCCATGTTTCCGGTTTCGAAGAACTTGCAGAGAGTTTCGAAAGAGAATTACGAGTCAGATTTGAAAGAATTCAGTACTGGGTTGAGATCGCTGTCGTCAATGGAGGAAAAAATCACGAGCTTGATCAAAGAAAGGAAGGCGGTGACCTCCTCACAACTAAAGAAGGAAACGAAAAAGGGCTTTAAATGATGATGATGGTGATACCTGCACTTTTAGGTCAGCGATATGTAATGATTTAGAATATTATAAAACATAGGCGACCTGTTTATCTTAAATATATCATTCTAGGAGGCATTGCATTGTGAAGATATTTTTTGCTTAGTTTTCTCTTTGTATTATTTCACTTCAATGTTAAACATTGTTTCAATTATAGAATCCACACATCATACTGAATACTGAATAAATACAAACGTTCTATTTAGACAGCGAGTGAATGCTATCATTGAGACGTTTATCCATAATAGATTATAATAGATTATTATTACGTGCTGGCTGCCAAAAGCAATTTTTTCTCTTACAAATATTTTACTTTCATTTTGCATAACTAAAACTCCAAGTCAATTTTATAACTATTTCGTTCAGACTGAAATAATTTCCTTTCAAACTTTTCGTACACAATTTTACAAACTTACTATTCATATTAAATTTTAATCAAAGAGATTTCGCGGTTTAGTATTTTTCTTCAAAATTCTATCTTTACTAGCGCCATTCAAACAACAGTGCTACTTTATTTCCGATAAATCATTCTTATAAAACACTTGAGATAACCTCATGTAACGAAGGCAGCCAAATAAAACTCTCTCTCTTTCAAGCATAAATAAAACGCTTTTTTACTTAACAATAAAGCCAATTTCCAAAGACTACCTTCTCTTTTACTAGTTCGCTCCTTACTTCTTTTTCTTAGCGCTTTCTTCCTCAAAATCTTCATCTTCATCCTCATCATCATCCTCATCTTCATCGTCATCTGCAATAAAATCTTCGTCCTCCTCATCCTCGTCTTCATCATCAACTTCTCCTTCCTTGATCTTTCTTGGCTTAATCTTTCTCTTTCCCTGATTCAATAACGTTAGTCCAGCTCAAACATTGATATAATGTTTACTGCTTCTCTTTCAGTTGCTTCCTCTTCAGACTCTTCACTGAGTTCGAGTTTCAATTGATCCTCAGCCATCTTCACAGCAATCTTCTTCTGCTGGAAGTAGTCAACGACCAGCTGCAGTTCTTTCTTTTCAATTCCCACAAATGTGTGAATTGTTCCATTCTTCAATGCGATGTCCAAATCGAACATTTTCGATTGAGTCGTGGTCGAAGAAATCTATTTAGTCACGGGTTAGACTCATCAACAATACGAATAACTCACTCTTTGGAACTCAGCTCTCGTGATTTCCTCTACTTTGATGTAGATAACAGGCTTATTGATGAACAAAAGACTCTTTTGTAAGAAATAAAGATGTCCTTCGTTAGCTTTGACTGAACATTTCAAAGCGCTATGACCTTTAATGCTTTATATTGAAAGAAAAATTATCAACCAACTCCTTTAAAAGTCATTGAATACCTCTTCCAGCCAGGGTTTTTATCGGTACCTGGAATAATAACATTTATTCCAACGATAGTTTTGAAAATCTTCACGACGATCTCATAGAAAGGTCCATCGTATACCTCCTGCAAGTTTCCTCCGAAACTGTCCTTCAAATCCTCTTGGCTGAGTCTAGGTCTCACGGTATCTTCGAGGTCTTTCTTGAATTGCATGATGATATAAGGATAGCTCGTGCTTCCCTGTCTCATAGGCTTTTCGAGACCGAGTACGAAAATCATATTCATCTAGTGAGGGAAAAAAACGCTATTATATTCATTCATTCTAATTTTGGGTTACTTCATCAGGTTTTGGTAAAAGGAAAGCTCTGTTGATGTGTTTGTATTGAACGATGAAATTGTAGGTCGCACCGTGCAGTTTCAAGGAGTTTTTGTACATATCGCAGGTGTATTTACCTCTGGGAATAATCAGAGGAAGCTCCAATAAGGTCACGATGCTATCGCCAGCGTTTTCACCGATTTTGGCTCGAGCCATGATGTGTTGGTTGAAAATCTCAGCAGGAGTTTGTTGCTCTTCCTCTCCTTTCTTCTCTTCTTTGTCTTTTTCCTATTCGGAAGCCGCGCATTAGAAATTATCACCAGAATTGGAAGTATACTGCTTCAGTCTTGGTGGCGAATGCGAGTCTCATTTCGCAGAGGACGTCATCGCTGGAGTATGTGGGTAAACTAATCGGAATTCGATGAGAAAGTTTACTTAGGTTCGGCGTCTTCGTAAGGAAATTCGAGGGTGACGTCGTTCTTGTTGATAATTTGCGAGTTTTGGATCTTGTCGAAAGGGATCTTGAACAAAACTTGGTTCTTGAAGGACAAAACCAACGAGTCTTCAGTAAACTCGCTGTTTGCGAGGTTGATTCCTTTTAAGCACTGTGTCTGCTCCATCTCAGCTTTAATTCCCGCAAAATTTGATCTAATTAACTATGATTTCTAAAATTCGATTTTAAAAAAGTACGTCTATTTAAACTATAAATAAACGAAAAATCCCGGGCGAAGCGCGTCTAGAATTAAATTTGATCCTTGCCTACTCTGGCCAATCCTAAGTAGAGACTTCCAAGCTATTTTAAATGGTCTAAATAGTGTTAAAGGCCAACAAAAAAAAAGTCTCTTAAAAAACAATATTATTCATTTGTAACTCTAAGATGTGCTGCAAAAGCCGGCAAATGGTCATACTAGAACATATTTTTCAGGAATTTCTCATGATGAGCTTAATGCAATAGTAGAACTCAACATCTGCGAAAATACTTCTCATACTCGTTAATACATCCAATGAAACAGCATTATGCTCAGCTTGAAAAACTCTCTCTAACAGCAGGAACAATAATGTTAGTATAAAATCCTTTTACAAGCTCTAAAACGTCCTTCTGACTAAAAGGCTTGACTTTGACTGGATCAACATAAATAGATGGCGATTTCACATCTCCGCTGAGGGTAATCGGGATCGTCACGTTGGATAAAATCAAAGGTTTTCCACGATATCGAGTCGTATAACTGAGGAAAGGGCTGTAGGCATCGATATTGATCTGAATCTTCCCTTGAATTCCAAAGGCCTCTGTAAGATTGGTTATAAAGTTGTGGAATTTAAGCGATATATCAGGCACCAGTGAGAAACGGTAGCTATAGAGCGGGTTCCAGGTTTTCATGGTCTCATAGTTCACATATTTCTCTGGCAATAGGACTTGTAAGGAAATCTGGGTTGGAATGATGTTATTGATATAGGCCTCGATTACTTTCAACACTGCCTCTGGTTCAATGTTAGGTATCTCAGGCACATTGATATTTTTCACAACGTTTTCTTGGATTAAAGCGCTACCTTGAACTCCTACTGCCCTGGTTGTTGAGGGACCGAACGGAGCATCGAAAGTTTGGTTAACGTCGAACGTGAAACTGAGGTTTCCGGTCGCGATGTTTTTGACTCGAGTGGTAACAGCGTAGTATTGATTGTAGATGTAAAGACCATAATCAAGATAATCGCTATTGAAAGTTGTATCGCTGGATAGCTCCATATAGTACGCTTTTGTCATGTTATAAGCTGGAATGACCAGCGGCTCGGATTGAGCTGGTTGAGCGAGGATGCGGGCCTGTCTAGCGGACAGGACGGAAGAGCAGAGTGCGAGTAGCAAGAGAGCTTGAAGCTTCATGTGAGGGTTTTAGGTGTTTAAGACGCTCCTGATTTTAATAAACAGGTTTGGTTAATTGCAATAAAGAAATTGATTAAATCTGAAGGGAAAAACTAAGAGTTGAATGATGGATCGCATTTTGAAGCGAAAGGCCTGTTGTTTTGTTCAAATGATAAGCAAAGTTGCTTATTACTGTTCCCGACAGAATAAAGCGAATGAGAGACTGTAAGGTTAAATTACTTTAATTGGAATAGTTTGACTTTCGATGTGTTTTCGGAAATTTCAGGAAATGAAAGAGAAATTGAAAATTTAGCTTGATAAGTAGAGGTTTTTAGCTATTTAGGATTTGAGGCATGAACTTTTAGAGAAAAAATCAATAGATGAGCGGTATCTTCCTATAGTTGTCATATTATTATGTTGATGAATGAAAAACTATTGTCATTGTTGAAAAGTAATTTCATCATGAAAGATTCAGAATCTAAGGGCTCTTAGAGTTGCTTTGACTTAAATCGCAAATACATTGCATCCGACTACGTGTTGATGAAAGTTGTGAGTTTAGAGGAATAATATATCCAGATTTCGACAATAAGTCAAATATGTGAGTCTACCTAATGACTTACAGACTGTCGCAAACGCCAAGAGGTTAAATCACATCACATTTGCAAGTGTTTTAGAAAAATTGCCATCATTCGTTCAAATTTCCCACATAATGAAGATATTGCTCGGCTTTTCTGGTATTACTCAAAGAAGAAGGGTTCAAAAATATCGATTTAGTGACGGGCTTCTTTCTCTCCCGATTTCAGTCAAGAAAAAGATCAATTCTTCAGCAGAAAGGGTTTAAAATGTTAGACTACATAAAGAAATCGATGTTTCTCACTCGCTGTTGAACTTAAGCAAGATCTCATTGCTCTCCTATCTAGACCTAATACATTTCTAATCCTTCATTCTGCCTTCGCAGTCTCTGATATTGTTAGAAAAGAATCATGTCCTGGTGATCGTTCTACAGTAGCAGAATTCCTAATTAGCATTGAATCATCAACTTAAATTTCAATTAAAACTCAGAATTAAAAACTGAACGTTGTTGGTGTTATTAGCTAACTCTGGTCTAAAACAAATTAAATACTACATATTGAATACATATTGAAGCTGTAGGCTTCTGTCCATGTCGTTTAAGAAATGAATTTCAAACTCATTAGAGCATGACTCTCAGGAGTCAATGTAGCTGAAAGGATTTGAGTGGTACCTCTTGAAATCAGTGATTTTAAATATGATACAGTGAATCAAATCCATATCCTCCTTTTCGAGTTTCAAAAATGATTCCTTCCTTCCTCCGGAGCAATCACTTCGAATCATTGATAGATGTTTCTCTCATAAGCAAGCAATTGGCTTAAGCGTTCAAATCTGACCTTCGAGCCACTATTTGATTTTTTTAATTAAATTATTGAGCAATATTAATTTAGGAGTATTCCCTCAATTAAGTTCAAAAAGGCTTCAATGATTCACTGTTTAACAAGAGCCTATTCTTGGTTTCATAGGAAGACATCTCAATGCATCTTTTTCCGAAGAAAAGCAGCGATTTCTGGGATGCCGTTAGTGGGTACGATCAACGGTTTTAGTCAGAATTAAACCTGAGGCGATTTTTTTTTTTTGTCATGCTATAATTTGATTTCTGTTGGTATTTCATTTGTTTAGCAATTCTTATAAGTAATAAATAATCTCGATCAAAATTTTAAAATACTACTACTGCAAAGAAAATGGAATCCTTAAAGACTGAGTATAGATTTCTTGCTAATGCATTGAAGCTTACGTCATTGTAGAGACATTCCTTTACACACACCTGACCTCCAAAAAGGCCCGAGTACAGCTTTGGGCGCGATGTTGACTCAGGAAGAAGATGATCCTGATCAAACGCCTCCGAACTTTGATAAAGCCAGAAATCACGGCGTAAATCTCCCCTCTTCCTATGCTGATTTAACTTATAATGGCCTTCAATAGGTGAGAACTCGTGTCTATAGTAAGGACACTAAGCCTCCTAAATATGGAGTAAATCCATTCCTTCCAATTCTCTTCTATTTCTTATTTCTATAGCCTCAAGCTCTCGTTCCTCTCTGCGGTGATAAAAGTGTTAGAGATAATATTTATCATCTCGGACCATGTTTTCCAATGTACTTCGCGTTCATCAAGTCTTGCATCCTTCTCTTGATGACGATACTCTGTGTCCAAGGAGTATACTCCTTGGCAACAAACAATAAGTTTAAAGACTGCGCTGTTTTCGAGGGTTGCGCTCCGGTCTTTGCCGTTAAAATTTCCCTTATCAATAAAGGTCAGCAGGACTCATACATGAATGCTGAGGCCTGGCTCGACCTTGCTGTGGTTCTTCTCATGATTGTCGTTTTCCATTTCCACAGAAGGACCATGAGAAGGATCGTTTTCGAAGTCGATGCAGCGACTCTTTCACCACCAGATTTCACGCTTAAGGTGCGCCGAGTCAACCCAACGATAGAAGATGACAACCAGCTGAAAAATTTTTTTGAAGAAGTGATTCCCAACAGAAAAAAGCCTGTTACTGTTACTAGAATTATCCGGACTTATGATATCGGAAAAGAAATTACTGACATAAGAAAGGTTGAGCGCCTCGCAGAGAAAAAAAAAGTGGCCAAGACAGAAGTTGAAAAAACAGCTATTCAGAAGCAAATCGATGTCATTGAGCATCGCTTGAAAAAAGCCGATGAAATAGGTGTGGATTTGGCTCCAGTCGCATTCGTCAGTTTCGAAACTGAACAAGATTCCAAAGACGTCATGGAGTACTTGATGGGCTCTGGTTTCAAACGCCTCATGGGATCCCTCCTTAACTACCCAAAGCATTTATATCCGAAGCAACTCGGAGGCAGTTTTATGCCTGTTTGTGAGGCTCCAGAACCTACTGATGTCATCTGGGAAAACTTGGCTTATACAGCCAAAGACAAGTTGAAAAGAAGATTTCAGACCTTTTTCCTCACAGTGCTCTTGGTTTGTGCTTGTTTCGGCGCCTTGTTGGGAATTTCAATCGCGCAGGTATAAAATACTTCATTCCCAACTGAATCAAAATGATTTGCCTTATTCATCTAGAATAATCTTGATTCGTTTGGTCTCAACGAAAGTGTTGTCGCTGGCCTGGGTTATGTTGCCTCGCTGGTCATTTTCGTTATCAACTTTGCCTTGCAAACCATCGTTCGAGTGATGGCCAAGTATGAAAAGCGAAGCACTTTGACCGGCTACTACGTCAGCGTTGGAGAGAAACTCGCAATTTCTATGTTCATCAACACAGCGTTCACAACTTTCTTCGCTAAAGTTATCGTCGAGAAAGGAGGAATCAATAATATCGAAGCTTACTTTGCTGAGGGGGCTGTTGTTTCGAATATGTTATTTGTCTTTATCACAAACGGATTTCTCTCTCCGATCCTCACCTACTTCGATTTCGCTTGGTACAAAAAGCTTTTCGATCGATGGAGACAAGCGAAGAAGGGCGACAATTCGAAACTGACTCAGGCCCAAGCGAACTCGTAATTACCAATTTCTTCTGATAAGTGTTTAATGATAACTCCTTCATTTCACAGCCTCTTTGAAGGTGTGCAGGTAGACATGGCAGAAAAATACTCCACGCTAATGAAAACAATGCTGCTTACTGCTTTCTACGCTCCAGTCGCCCCAGTTGCTACAGTTTTCGGAGTGGCTGGGCTTGTCATGATGTACTGGTCTGATAAAGTAAGATTATTATCTGATCAGTTGAATATTTATCAATCCAAACCCTCTTTAGTATCTTTTCTTGAGGAGAATGGCGAAACCAAATCAAATGGGATCAGAGTTGGCAAATAACATGACTGAGCTGCTCGAATGGTGCGCTCTTTCCTTTGCTGTAAGAGACAATTGTTTATTATTATTAATTCTCATCTAATTCATTACAACTGACAGCTTGGACAGTTATCTTGGTTCCATATTATCGGAAGTGGAGATTTCCGCACAACTCAGCAGCTTATCGCCGCTGCCCTCGCTGTTATCTTATCCGGCCTCAACCTTCTTCTCCCACAAGATAAAATCAACCAATTTATCTTCCGATTCAATGACGAAGCAATCGAAGATTCAACCTACTATGACGCATTGCCGAAATTTGAAACAGTAAGATTCCCTCAGTTAGATACAAAATAATGCTAATCGATGATAATAATAGACTTATGGTTATGAAAATCCTGCCACCAAAGAGGAAGAGAAAGAATATATCGTCACTACCTTGAAAGAAAGTAACTAGTCTTTAAAAGCATGTGTGAAACAAGCCATGTCATTTAGTAAAAGAGAATAAAAAAGACTTACCAATTGAGACCGCAACAATTCTCCAGAATCTGTACCTGGATCTCAACAAAAATGATGCAGGCTTGCCGTTTAATAAAGAAGCAGAGCAAAACTTTAAAGCCATGCTGGGAAATGCTCTTTTCGGAAGGCCTAACAAAATTAAAAAGGGAGAAGAACAAGGTGGAAAAGGAAAGAAAAAGGGTATCATCAAAAATTTGAGAGGATACGCCAGCACCAAAGTTGACCTCACTCAAATTGGGTAAATATCCTGCAATTAAACGAGCCATCTCACTAATGTATCTAGTACTGAAGCCGAGAGAACTAAGAAAATCAAGGCGAAATGGGAGTGAAAGTGTAATCTTCAGTTATTTGATTCGTTGCTGACTTTGTTCGTGATACAGAATCGCGGAGGAGAAAATCAAAGAAGATCTTAAAAATCTTGTCAGCAATGTAATTAGCATCCATATCATTTGTTCAGGATAGCATTTTTTTGAACTCAGGTAATTAGCGCTAACTTTGCGAAAAGGGATGAAGATAATGACAAAAATAATGACTCGGCGAATATCAATGGTCAGCTAGCTGACGAGGCCGGAACAAACGACGATGCCGATTTGATCATTGGAGTGTTCAAATCCAACACTACCGTTGCCAAACCGGTCACCCGGAAAGAATTCATTCACATTGACATGAGAAAGAAGAAGCACACTGCTAGTGCAGATGGAACCGATAATGCTGCACTCTATCAAAAGCAGGTCGAATTCTGCATTGGCAATCTCAAAGAACTTCTCGAGAAGCTCTTACCTCTTCAAAGAGTGGCTACAGAGAAATGTGCTTTAAATAAGGAAAAATGTAAGGTCGCTGGGATCCTTGAGATAGGCCTCACTGAGCTTTCAGCCCTCCATGAGCAATTCAAAGCCTTCTTAAAAGCCATTGTAGAGCTGAATGCTGGACGTGATTTTGACCTGTTCAAAACGAATAGTCTATCAATGGAAAATCTTGGACAGGCATTAGAGGCTCTTGATCTTAAGAGCTATGATAAGACTGTGTCGTTCAATGCAGAGCAAATCGATAAGATCCGTGGAGTGAGGACGGCGTTAACAGAAGTAGTGAAACATGCGCAAGGCTTCCTCGAAAAAAATCAACTATCCAAGATAAACGAGCATTTAGAGTCACCCGATACGATTAAAGAAAACCTGACAACAAATAATCCATCGCTATCCCATTTCTCCCATGACTCTATTGAGACGATAGTAGGAGTGATCGGAATTTTGAATCTCAGCAAGAAATTCAACAGAGACCTGGGAACTCTTCTCGTTGTCCAAGGATTAAACCCATATACTTATGAAGACGAAAGAGAAACAGAGAAAGTAAAAGCCAGCGGTCCCGTGGCAATTGAAATAGGAAATACGACAAAGGATGATGAAAATGAAAGTCCGAAGAACGACGAAGCTGAATCGAAGCCAATAGGAGGCCTTGGACTTAAATTGAAGCTGTTTTGATGAGGTTTATGGCTTGCCACTTCTACTGCGGGCTAACTAATAATTCTATTATATTTTTCGTATTGAAATTTGAGTGTGATCAAAAACCCTCTTACAAAAATATGATTCGATTTATATATTATTCATATGTAACTCTAAAATGTGCTTCTTAAACACCTGAAATCTTCAAATGAACCTTCACGCTTTCTTGCTACTCGCACTCTGCTCTTCCGTCCTGTCCGCTAGACAGGTCCGTATCCTCGCTCAATCCGAGCCGCTGGCCATCCCAGCTTATAACATAACTCTCCTGATTTTAGTAAACAGGTTTGGTTAATTGCAAGAAAGAAATTCATTAAATCTGAAGGGAAAAACTAAGAGTTGAATGATGGATCGTATTTTGAAGCGAAAGGCCTGTTGTTTCATTCAATTGATAAACAAAGTTGCTTATTACTGTTCTTGACAGAATAAAGCGAATGAGAGACTATAAGGTTAAATTACTTTAATTGGAATAGTTTGACTTTCGATGTGTTTTCGGAAATTTCAGGAAATGAAAGAGAAATTGAAAATTTAGCTTGATAAGTAGAGGTTTTTAGCTATTTAGGATTTGAGGCATGAACTTTTAGAGAAAAAATCAATAGATGAGCGGTATCTTCCTATAGTTGTCATATTATTATGTTGATGAATGAAAAACTATTGTCATTGTTGAAAAGTAATTTCATCATGAAAGATTCAGAATCTAAGGGCTCGCAAATACATTGCATCCGACTACGTGTTGATGAAAGTTGTGAGTTTAGAGGGATAATATATATCCAAATTTCGACAATAAGTCAAATATGTGAGTCTACCTAAAGACTTACAGACTTTCGCAACCACCAAGAAGTTAAATCACATCACATTAAGAAGCTTTTTAGAAAAATTGCCATCATTCATTCAAAATTCTGATATAATGAAGATATTGCTGGGCTTTTCTGGTATTACTCGAATAATAAAGGTTCAAAAAAATCGTGACGGGCTTCTTTCTCTCCCGATTTTAGTCAAGAAATAGCTCAATTTTTCAGCAGAATGGATGGCAAATGTTGGATTACTTAAAGAAGTTGAGTTTCTCACTAACTGTTGAACGGAAACAGGATCTCATTGCTCTCCTATCCCAGACTGAACGCATTTCTAATCCTTCAATCTGTCTCATCAGTCTCTGATATTGTTAGAAAGGTGTCCTGGTGATCAGAATTCTTAATTCGCATTTAATTCGCATTTAATGAGCAACATAAATTTCAATCAACTCTCAGAATTTAAAACCGGGCGTTGCTGGTAAAGCCCAAGAGCGCTGCAAAAGAAAACGTGGATATCAAATGCCTACCACTTGAATCATGCTTCCTTGGTTGTCATTAGCTAACTCTGCTCTAAAACCAATTAAATTCAATTTATTGAAGCTATAGGCTTCTGTCCATGTCGCTTTAAGAAATGAATTGCGAACTCATTAGAGCATGACTCTCATGAGTCTATGTAGCGAAAAAGGATTTGACTGATACCTCTTGAAATCAGTGATTTTAAGTAAGATACAGTGAATCAAATCCATATCCTCCTTTTCGAGTTTCAAAAATGATTCCTTCCTTCCTCCGGAGCAATCACTTCGAATCATTGATAGATGTTTCTCTCGTAAGTAAGTAATTTGATTTAAGCATTCAAATCTGACCTTCGAGCCACTATTTGATTTTTTTTATTAAATTATCGAGCAATACTAATTTAGGAGTGTTCCGCCAATTAAGTTCAAAAAGGGTTTCGATGACTCACGATTTATCAAGAGCCTAATCTTGGTTTCATAGGCAAACACCTTGGTGCATCTTTTTCCGAAGAAAAGCAGCGATTTATGATATGCCGTTAGTGGGTACGATCATTAGTTTTTGGTCAGAATTAAACTTGAGGTAATTTGTTTGTTGCCAGTATGATATAATTTGATTTCTGTTGGTATTTCATTCGTTTGGCAATTCTTATAACAATAAATAACCTCGATCAAAATTTTAAAATACTACCGCTGCAAAGAAAATGAGAGACTTAATGACTGAGTATAGATTTCTTGCTAATGCATTGAAGCTTACATTATTGTAGAGACATTCCTTTACACATACCTGAACTCCAAAAGGGCCCGAGTACAGCTTTGGGCGCGATGCTGACCCAAGAAGAAGATGACCCTTATAAAATACCTCCGAACTTTGACAAAGCCAGAAATCACGGCGTAAATCTCCCCTCTTCCTATGCTGGTTTGACTTATAATGCCTTCAATAGGTGAGAACTCGTGTCTATCGTAATCACACTAAATCTCATCAATATGGGGTAAATTCACTCCTTCCAATTCTCTTCTATTTCTTATTTCTATAGCCTAAAGCTCTCGTTCCTCTCTGCGGTGATAGAAAACATATTTATCATCTCGGAACATGTTTTCCGATGTACTTCGCGTTCATCAAGTCTTGCATCCTTCTCTTGATGACGATACTCTGTGTCCAAGGAGTATACTCCTTGGCAACAAACAATAAGTTTAAAGACTGCGCTGTTTTCGAGGGTTGCGCTCCGGTCTTTGCCGTTAAAATTTCCCTTATCAATAAAGGTCAGCAGGACTCATACATGAATGCTGAGGCCTGGCTCGACCTTGCTGTGGTTCTTCTCATGATTGTCGTTTTCCATTTCCACAGAAGGACCATGAGAAGAATCGTTTTCGAAGTCGATGCAGCGACTCTTTCACCACCAGATTTCACGCTTATGGTGCGCCGAGTCAGCCCAAAGATAGAAGATGACAACCAGCTTAAAGAGTTCTTTGAAAACGTAATTCCCAACAGAAAAACGCCTGTTACGAGGATCAACCGGGCTTATGATATCGGAAAAGAGATTACCGACATGAGACAGATCAATGGCCTCGTGGAGAAAAAGAGAATGGCCAAGACAGAAGCTGAAAAAGAAGCTATTCAGAAGCAAATTGATGACATTGAGTATCGCTTGAAAGAAGCCGATGAAAGAGGTGTGAGCTTAGCTCCAGTCGCATTCGTCAGTTTCGAAACTGAACAAGATTCCAAAGACGTCATGGAGTACTTGATGGGCTCTGGATTCAAACGCCTCATGGGATCCCTCCTTAACTACCCAAAGCATTTATATCCGAAGCAACTCGGAGGCAGTTTTATGCCTGTTTGTGAGGCTCCAGAACCTACTGATGTCATCTGGGAAAACTTGGCTTATACAGCCAAAGACAAGTTGAAAAGAAGATTCCAGACCTTTTTCCTCACAGCGCTCTTGGTCGGTGCTTGTTTCGGCGCCTTGTTGGGAATTTCAATCGGTCAGGTATAAAATGCTTCATTCCTATCCGAATCATAATGATTTGTCTTTTTTATCTAGAATAATCTTGATTCGTCTGGTCTCAACGAAAGTGTTATCACCGGCTTGGGTTACATTGCCTCGCTGGTCATTTTCGTTATCAACTTTGCCTTGCAAACCATCGTTCGAGTGATGGCCAAGTATGAAAAGCAAAGTACTTTGACCGGTTACTACGTCAGCGTTGGAGAGAAACTCGCGATTTCTATGTTCATCAACACAGCGTTCACAACTTTCTTCGCTAAAGTTATCGTCGAGGAAGAAGGAATCGATCATATTGAAGCTTACTTTGCTGAGGGAGCTGTTGTTGCGAATATGTTCTACGTCTTCATCACAAACGGATTTCTCTCTCCTATCCTCACCTACTTCGATTTCGCTTGGTACAAAAAGCTTTTCGATCGATGGAGACAAGCGAAGAAGGGCGACAATTCGAAACTGACTCAGGCCCAAGCGAACTCGTAATTACCAATTTCTTCTGATAAGTGTTTAATGATAACTCCTTCATTTAACAGACTCTTTGAAGGCGTGCAGGTCGACATGGCAGCAAAATACGCCGCGCTAATGAAAACAATGTTGCTTACTGCATTCTACGCTCCAGTCGCCCCAGTTGCTACAGTGTTTGCAGTGGTCGGGCTTGTCATGGTGTACTGGTCTGATAAAGTAAGATTATTATCTGACCAGTTGAATATTTATCAATCCAAACCCTCTCTAGTATCTTTTCTTGAGGAGAATGGCGAAGCCTAATCAAATGGGAAAAGAGTTGGCAAATAGCATGACTGAGCTGCTCGAATGGTGCGCACTTTTCTTTGCTGTAAGAGACAATTGTTTATTATTATTAATTCTCATCTAATTCATTACAACTGACAGCTTGGACAGTTATC
>ENA-UOTX01000524-UOTX01000524.1-compost-metagenome-genome-assembly--contig:-NODE-524-length-39519-cov-14.819101_pt1 | contig 39519 bp, 22 predicted proteins | sample MGYA00238143_ERZ746982 | MGnify/ENA primary metagenome ERZ746982 (study PRJEB28758, sample SAMN06268862) | compost metagenome | isolation source: single cell | place: USA: California, Emeryville, Joint... | reverse complement strand
CGAATAAGTCGAAAACAACGAAATTGAATGCGAAAAAAGAGAGGCAGGAAAACCTTGCAAGTGCTCTGGTTCTATCGGCTTCGTTCACATCAAATGCTTGAAGAAGAGCATCATTTGTAGCTCTAAAACCCCCTATGAAGCCATTAAATGCGATATTTGCAAAACGAAATACAATATGAGCCTCAAAATTAATCGAAGGTGGTTTTGCATTGGTTTTACGTTGAAAGAAAGGCGGCTGATATCGTGGTTGACTGGGCTTTCCCTCGCGATTTTAGGGATACTCTATGTGGTTGTCTCTGCACTAATGTATATCCTCAGAATGATAAAGCAGAAGGCAAAGAGTTCACAGGACGATAAAAAAATAATATTAATAATCGCCTTGTTTACCTCGTGTTGGATGATGTTGTCGTTGCTGGGGAGTTTTGTATGGACTATCCTCTCGGAGAGGTTTATATTTACAATAGTCAACTGGAAAATACATGACTTCAGCCAGTATGTACCCGAAGACCCTTCCTTAACTTCCAAAATAATCGAGGTACAAAAAGGCATAAAATCTACTGATGATGTGGATGATTTTACCAAAGATGAAATTAGATTTTAAGTTAATCTGCATTTTGGCATGTGTATCGAACTAGTTATTAATCTGTTTGTCGTAATTGAAACATAATTATTACTCATTTATTATATAAAGAAATTCTAAGCTCTGATTTGATAGCTTATGGTTTCGAGTTTTTTTTTTCCATCTTAGAATAATGAAATGTGTTATTATATAATTACCCGATGCTTTTTGATGTGATTAGCAGAAAATTTGAAGCTCCCTTTTGAATGTATGCTTATTTAGGTGTATGTAGATAAGCGAAGAAAATTGCCGCTATGAAGCTGTTAACAGTCAAAACAGATAATACCTCTAAGCATAAACTAACCAAAATTTCTAATAATAACTAATTTTGTCTCATCAACAAACTATTTTTTCTTCTTCTTAGACTCAGATTTGCTCATATTCTGATACATACTCTCAAACTCCTTTCTCACTGACTCTTCAATCTCCTTCTTCAAATTATGCGCACGGACGCCCTCATTCCATTTGAGATCATCCAGCTCCACGTCTTTCGCCTTGATAATCTCCTTATACTTTTTCAACTGCTCCATGAAATCATTTTCAATCGCCTGAATCCTTTCCGAGTTCTTCGCTTCGGCTTCCTGTTGCACTCTCTTTAACTTCAATTCGAGGTCCATTACCTGATTTCCCAGCTCTGCCAACTTCTTCTCATAAAAAGTCTTCTCAAGGTTTTCCTGCCTCTCTTTTTTCGCATTCAATTTCGTTGTTTTCGACTTATTCGGCTTCCTTGACCCAGTAACCGTAGGCGACACCACATCACCCCACTCTTTTTCATGTTCATCGGCTTTGCAGGTCTGCGAACCTTTGATCTCCACCTTTTGCTTTCCGACAGAGAAGCTTGACTCTAGACCTTTCGGAGTTGATTCAATATCAGTGGTTGGTGTTTTTGGAACATATTGCTTCACAAGAGTGGTGCCTCCTCCTCGTTTCTTCCTTGATTGAGGTTCGGACTTCCTCTCTTCAGTCGCCTCGGAATAACTGCCTTGGATTTTCTCATATTCTTTTTTAAGTACAGCGTTTTCTGATTTAATCCGTTCGTATGCCTTTTGAATGTTAGTACAATAGGTCACCCAGTCGAAGTTTTTGTTTTGGATTTGAAGAGGATCAAGTTTCAGGTCAGGCTCGTTGGAGTCAAGTAATTGGAGCTGGAGAGCTTGGTTTGTCAATGAGGTAGCGTTGTTATCAACGGCTTGTGTACCGGTGGTGTTCTCTTCAGAGATGCCTTTTTCCTGTAGTTCTGGATGGAATGTGCTTGATTTTTCGACCTCTCCGCGTCTCTTCCTTGGCTTTTTGGGGCTATGAGTCATCTCAGTATAAGTGAGGGTTGCCTCTTTGCTCTCGTCAGGAAATTCGGAAGATTTTTCAACTTCCTGCTGGCTTTTTTCAACGGGATTCCTTTCGGTTGTTTGCTCTTTGTGAGAACTTTCAAACACAAAGTCTTCGGTTTCAACGACTCTTGTCTCTCCTAATTGCTCGATTTGCTGCAATAGTCTCGAATTTTCAGCCACGAGTCTCTCTCGCTCAACGACTACTGAACCGAATTGATTCTTTAAATCCTCTAGCTCTTGGACTTTGCTTTGAAGCTCTGTCAAATATTGGTCTTTCTCTGTGATCTGATTCTGCAAATCTTCGATCTGGCTAGCATGTAAGTCCCTCACCCCTGCAATATCGCCGGTGAGTTGGATGATTCGCTCCTGGAGCTCATCCATCAACTGCTCTTTCTCCTCAAGCTGATTCTGCAGTTCTTTATTACCCGCAACATCATTTTCCATCGATTCCAACTTTTCTCTGAGGCCCTTTACTTCTTCCCTCGCAGCTTCCTCTCTTTTCTTTGCCTTTTCCAGTGCTTCATTTACACTAGCAATTTCAGCTTTATATTCATTTTCTTTCTCTTTATACTTATTCTTCAGGTCCTCGATAAGCTGCTTGCCTTTCGCTTGCGATTTCACCATTTGCTCCAACTCGTTAACTTTGGCCTCTAACTCCTTCTTCTGCTGCTCAGCTGCTTGAAGCTCTAGACCAAACTGCTTCTTCGTACTTCCCAAAGCGGCTTCATGCGATTTGACAAGCTCCTCGTTCTCTTTCCTTAAACTTGCAATAGCAGCGTCAGATTCTTGCAGTTTCTGCTCATATTCACGCTTTAAATTGGAAATATGCTTAGACATTTCATCTCCACTCTGATTTTGCTTCTCAAGTCTTTGCTGAAGGTCGCTTAGACTGTGTTCAGACTTTTCTAACTTCTGACGAAGCTCGTGGTTCTCGGCCAATGCCACAGCAGATTTATCTCCGTTTGCTCGCAGTTCCTTCTCAAGCGCTTCTTGAGCGCCTTTGGCCCTTTCTAACTCCTTTCGCTTCGCCTCAAGCTCCAACTTAGCTTCATCTCTCTGGTTTTCAGCTGCTAACGCCTTTCTTTTCAACTCTTCGATGAGTTTGCTGTTAGCATTGACTTTATCCAACAGCCGAAGCTTATCCTCGGCTGCAGCGTCTCTCTCCTGGTTCATTTCATCTTGCAGCTTCTGGGCTTCAGAAACCGCGCTGTCACGTGCTTCAGTCGCTGCTGATAAATCCTGGTATAGCTTTTGGATTATTTGCTGGAGTCCAGAGATAATATCCTTTAAATCGTGTCCTGTTGGTAGTGAGACATAGCCCTCCTCATGGGCAAGACTGCCGTAGAACTGCTTGATAGTCTCTGACTCTTCTTTCATCTGAGTAGTTAGTTCAGCGATCTGCTGGTTCAACTTTTCACATTCTTCATAGTGCTTTGACTCGATGTTAGATAATTTCTCTTGTAGCGTTTTAATCGTGCTTTGGGACTCGCTTTCCTGGTTTTTCACTTTGTTGAGCTCTTCTGCTAAAGCACGTTTTTCCTGCTCGAGCTGCGCAGAAAGCTTTTTGGTGTCGTCTAGGTCTTGTTGAGAGGTAGGATTGCTGTTCTCTTTTAACTTTTTAAGCTCTTCTTTTGCCTTTCGGAACTGCTCTTTGAGCTGATCCTCTCGAGTTTTAGAAATTGCAATTTTCTCGTTTAACTCGAGAGTTTCGTGTTCGAACTTTGCCTCCTTGATTTTTAATTGATGGACTTCTCCCTCTAATTCTGATTTTTCTTTCGAAAGAGTACTCGTCTTCTGCTCTAGCTGCTCTTTTTCGTGATGTAAATCCTCATTTTCTTGCTCTAGATGCAGTTTCGCTTGCTCCATTCTTGAAAGCTCTGCCCTTAAGTTTTCATATTCTGAAGCCATTTGAGTAAGTTTCTGAGTCAAATCTTTTGACTGCAAGGTTTCTTCATTGACTCTAGCTTCCAGTGTTTTGATAGATGACTCCAAATTCTCGATTTCATGAGCTTTAGTTGCTAATTTCTCCTCATATTCGTGAACTATCTCTCTTTTCTGCTCCTCCAGTTGTAGCTGCCATTGAGCTTCCTTCTCTTTAGCAGCAGCATTTTCGGCATTCCACAGCTCAGCAGTCTCTTCTCTTTGGCTATGAGCGGTCGTTATCGCTGATTCAAGTTGATTCATCAAGTCGCTTTGATGACGCTCTGCTTCTTCTTTCTGCAGCTGGAGCTGCAGTTCGAAACCATGCTTCTGCTCCTGTAATTCACCTTCTAGCCTCTCGAATTCAAGCTTATGAGTCCTCACCTCCTCTCTAAGCTTCTCGACCTCCGCGTTCAACTCATCTATTTCTTGGGTTTTCTCCTTCAGTCTCTGCGATATTGTCTCTTCAGCAGTCCCGAGAGTCCGCTCTTCGATTTCTTTAATTCTCTTCTGATACTCATGCAGGTCATGTTTCTGTTTTTCCGCATGGTTCAATGCTTGCTGCTTAATCTCCTCAGTTAATTCATGTTTTTCGGCTTTCAACGAGCGAATTTCCTCCTCATACATGGCTTTCACGTTGTTGATTTGCTCTTCTTTCTCTTGAAGCTGAGACTCATGGTGCTCGAGCTCTCCTTTCAACCTTTCAATTTCATCTTTTTGCAGAATCGCGGCCTTTTCTTCATGATGGAGTTTATTTTGTAGGTTCTCTATGCTCTGTGTTTTGCTTTCAATAAGTTGGTGTAGCTCAATAACCTCTTTATTTTTTTGTTCGAGAGAATTCGTGAGAAAGTCGTTATCGTCTTGCAGTTTGGAGATATAAGCCTCTCCTTCTTGTTGCTTATGAAGCTGCTCTTTCAAAAACTCAATTTGATTTTCTAACTCAACCTGTGGGATTGCTTCCACCTGCGCAGCTAGTTCTTTCTTCTCGTTTTCCAAATCGCTGATTTGGTTTTCAAGAGAATTTATTTTTTCTGTCAGCTCATTTTCTCTTGTTTTATATAACTGTGGCATCTCATGCAATTGCACAGACATCTCTTTATTCTCGAGATCCAATTTGCTAATCTGTTCTTGAAGAGAATGCATTTCTTCTTTAAAATCATTTTCTCTTGTCTCTAGCGCTTTAATTTCGGTGTCTTTCTGCAAAATCGAGTCTTTCAGCTTCTCTATCAACGACTTTGAAGTTTCTGCTTCATTTGTTAGTTCAGACACTTTAAGTTTGAGTGAGTCAATCGTTTGCTCCAGTTCTTTAGGATCTTGCTCTTTAGCCTTTGTTAACTTCCAATTGTTCAATAAGTCTTCAGCCCGAGTCTTCTCCTGCTTCAAAGCTTCGTTTTCTTGTTGGAGTCTCGCGATGAGGGCCTCAAAATCAGCATTTCTAGCTCTTTCTTTCTGGACTCCTTCCTGCAAACTCTCATTTTCTTTTAAGAGGCTGTTTACATAGTTCTCCAGCGCGACTACCTTTTTGTCTTTCTCATCAAGTGACTGCGAGCCTTCCTTTCCTTGCTGAGATGGAGCTTTAAAATCGCTCTCACTTTTGGCCATACTCGATTCAAGATACCCCTTTGACGTCTGTGCGTCTCGTTTCGGAGTCCTCTCTGCTTGACTCATGAAACTGCGCCTTCCGAAATCTTCAGCACTGGCACTAAGACTATCGACTTCTTTGCCTTGTTTTGTGGTTCTCAAAAATTTGGTCCTTAGTTGGTTATTTTGAAAGACAAGCTCATTGAGACACATTTTTATCTTTTGCAGGTTCTTGATACCGGACCGGTTTGTATCTGCCGATTCTTCGGTTTTTAGCACCATATCAGATGGAACATCTTGGTCTTGGAGCTCTTGTTCGAGTTTTTCGTTCTCTTTGAACAAGCAATCGATGATTTCTTGGTTGGCGGTGATGCTCTGATCGAAATCGTTTTTCAATTGATTAATTATCTGCGATTTATCTTTCGATAAGTTTCTTATGATCTCCTCATAAACCTTCTCGATTTGAGCTCTTTCAGTCTTCTTTGACTCTTCGATTTTCTTCATTTTCATCAACAAGAGGCTAAGTTGGGTTTCAAGTTCTTGGTTTCTTTGGATGAGACTGGATCTATCCAACGCGTCTTGTTGAGATGCAGTCCTCACATGATGAGGCTCGAACTGAGAAACGGGTTTAACTGTGATGGATTGAGTGAGATAGGAGTGCTTGAGGTTAGTATCAGGCAGTTTTTCAGTGAGCCTTTGGGGTGAATATGCGTTTGTCGGAAACTCTGTGGTTGTCGGAAATAGAAAGCTCTTCTTTTCAGAAAGGAGCGAGCTGCTGGTTGGAGTTATAGAGTATTTTCCCGTTAGAGAGCTGTAGTCGTACTTCTTTGGGAGCTTTTGTTCGCTTCGAGGTGAATACATCGTTGGGAGTTCCTTAGTAATAAAATTATTATCTGATAATTCGTACAGTGCGAAGTAGTTACCAAATACAATTCCCATTATCAAAAAACCGCAACAATTGTCCTAATTTATCCAATCGCTATCACTTAACTCTCAGCAAATCTGCTTTATTCCCTTCTCGTTGGGACGGAACAATTACTCTAACAAAATTGTTCATGATTTGATAAGGAATTGTTAAAATCCGCTTCACACGATAAATATATGCATTGTTTCAATATGGAAGCTATACAGTGATCAGAAACCTTACATATGAATAAGAGCTGGTATGCAAAAGTTTGTGATTACTAATTGCCGGTTTTAGGAAGCAATTTGCCTGGGTTCAGCCACAGTTTGAGTCTGAAAGCGTCATTTCCGCTCATATAATAATTTTTCAATCGTTTGTCCCTTGCGAAGCCAAGGCCTAGGAGAAATTTTACAAAGGAATATGATGAGTATTACTCTCGTATAAGCGCAGAGCTGCTGTGTTTATAACTTCGGTTTCAAGCACCACTTCATCAGCTTTCTGCTTCTTGCACTCATCGATAAACAACGTCGTAAGTTTACTAGATTGGAGAAATTAGCACATAAACGACGACTCCACGCCTTACCTTCCGATTTTCAGTTTTCTATATTCCTTTTCCACAACGAGCATGGCAACATAACCTGAAAATTAGAAATTTATGTGAGAAGAACCCGAGAAATTGAAAGGATGCCTCTTTGAGCGCCTCGATGATTGTCCAGCTTTCCCATTACAACACCGACGATTCTGCTGCCGTGGTAAGCCTGAAGAGAATTGCGTTATGGCGTGAAATGATGATTTTGTACGAGAAACGTGAGATTAGGCCAGTTTGAGAGAAAATAGCGGTAGGTGTAGATTGAATAAGGCTCTGGAAGCTCCACCTCTATCATTTTGATCATAGCTTGGAGCTCTTCTTCCTTGGAGTAGGTGACGTAGGTGATATCTTCTGGCTTTATCTGGCTTTCCATTTTGGATATTTAATAACTAAATAAAATTTCTGAAAATTTGTTTATTGATTGAGACGACTTGGAGATAATTGAGATGGTACACTTCAAACAAGACACACGGAGGTAGCTAAAATAACTGAGGCTAGCCTAAAATACCCAGTACTAGCCTAAAATAGCCTAAACTCACTTCTCATAGACTCTCTTTCGTATTCATAATGGATGATAAATTCAATTTGATAAGCATAAGCCATTAACTTGTACGATGAGCCTTATAAAGCCTCAATTCACATGCAATTGAGAACAATATTCATATTTTAAAATAAATATCAAATTGTAAAAATTGATACTAATTGTGTTTGGTCTTTAAACCAAGTTATCCAAATTCATATCCGTGTCTCCGGCGTCCGTCTCGGTGAGTTCAATTAAGGATAAGATAATGACAACGATTTTACCCTTCTCATCTGAAATACCCTAACGCTTTAGTCGCACTTATAAAAAACTTCCTTCTTCTTCTCTTTCTCTTGCATGTCCATAAACCTCGCAAAATCACCAGAGAGCACATAGTCCATCAGGCATCCTTTAAATCTGACATACGCCTGATTCGTCTCTGAAGGAATCGCAAATTCCTCGATAAAAGCGATATCGGAGACAATATAACTATATCCACAGCGCATGAGACAATAAACATAGATCGTGAACTTATCATCAGTTTCCAATCGAATCTCTCTCAAATTCTTCCCTTTCTGAAGGAAATCCTTCCTCAGCGCGTCCGTCATTTCCCGCTCCATCGTCGAAATATAATCCCTCTTCATATAAGGACTCGACAGTTTCTTCAGCAAGTGAACTGTCTGAATCACAGTCTCATAAGGGCTCTCCGAATCCAAAAACATAAATTTCTCTTTGAATTCGCGGTCCAACTCACCCAACGACGCTCCTTTGAACCTTTCCGAGAGTTGTGTGAAATAGTCGGTTTGCTGCTTGTGGCGGTAGTTCAAGCATCGGATGATATGCTGATAGATAAGGCTATTCGTGCTGTCGAACATAAGCTGGCATAATAACTGATCGATAATGATATTCTCGTCCTGATCTTCATTAATTAGCTCTTTATGATATCGAGTGATAACTTCTTTGTAAATAAATAATGTAAATTCTCGTAACAGCTGCAACATTCGTTTCACAGGCAAAATGTACTCGTTTTCGATCTTTTTTAGGTCTTCTTTCGGAGTTCTCTCTCTGTTTCGCGCGTTTTTGCTTTTGTAAAGCATGACTTTATACGCTTCTTTGAATACTTGAATCAAATCTCGAACTGGATGGTCCCGAACCGTGAATTGTTTCCGTAAAAACGTTTTCAGCTCTTCCGAAGCGGGAAATTGCTCTTTCTCTGCTTCAATCACTCCACCTGGCTCTGAACGCTGAGGCTTGGCTTCTTTCGGTGAAAGACCGTCCTGGCTTCCATCATAAAATAGCACCAAGTCTGCGTTTAATGGAGTCAGCTGCGATAATCCTTTCGGAGAGCTGCTCGTAAAGTTTGTACTTGCACAAGAATTTGCATCTAAAGCGGATAATTTGGCGCTATCTAAAGAGAATTGGAGAGGAGGAGCTTCATTTTCATCACTGAATGAGTCATTATAGTGAGAGATATGCATAGAGAGCTTGGATAGCTTCTTCTTGTTGAGTAGACCGTCATTAGAAGAACAAAAGGCATGAAATCGGGCATTTTCGAGCCAAAGAAGGTCTTTCTCAAAGGCCTTCTTGTTAATGAACTCTTCAATTGGGATTCTGAATTCATTCCAGTTAGGAATATCGCTATAAGGAGGCTCCGTGATTTTCGTTAAGAGGAATTTTCTCCATTGAAGCTGAGATATTGCATTAGAAATTTGATTATCAAGGGATAGGAAAATACCGATGTCATATCGGTCTTGCGGTGGGTCTGGCGAATTTCTTTAATAGATTGCCCGTAATCTCGGTAAATCTTATTCGTAGAATCTGCTTTACAGCTTTGAGAACCCATTTGTGGCCCTATCACCGTTTAGAATATTTAAAACCTTAACTTACAAATCAAACGCAAGGGTCATATATTATTTTGATATCCATTCATACCTTAATTCTCTGGACGGTCCTGGTTGGATCCAAACAAAATTTTTGAGACTTATTTTAGCTAGCAGCTGTCTTCGAATAATTGACTCGATAAACTTGGAAAATTTTCGGAAAGTAAGAGAATTTTTTTGATTCTGAGAAAAATGATTCCGCAAATCAGCTCGAGGTCAAAATTGTTGTTGGAGTTTTTTCAGCGTCAGCGTAGGTATGCTTAAAAATGATATTATTAATATTTTTGTTTGTAGAGGAAGAGCGGAGGAAATCGGAAATTGAAGATGATATGGGAAGCCATAAAGGTAATTGCTGAATTCTAAACTGAAATACATGTTTAATTAGGCATAGATGGACCGAATGAACTAAAGCAAGAAGAAGGGACAATAAATACAGAAAATCCCTTGGTGAAACGGTTTAGTGAAAAGAATAAGAAAAAACATGGTCTTTCACTAGCAAATTCAATGGAAACTGAAAAGTCAACCGCAATCACTGATCCCTTGCTTGAAGGAATGAGAGCTCCTCCAAATTTCAAGGTAAAAGTATCGCAAATTAAGAATAAAATACTCTGGTAAGAAAGAAATGTGAAAAGGATCACGCTCATTGCTTTTTTTATTTCTAGCAAGAAGTGTAAAATCCACGCATGTAAAACCCTGGAAATCGGGAAAGATAGATCATTACCCTGCGTCCGTTGAGGAAATAGGCCGAGAGATTGTCCGAATCAGCATCGCTAACTACAACAACCACGTGCTTTTCGACGCACTTGTCCGCCCGACGTATCCAGTGAAAAAATATCTAACTTAGATTACTGGTGTTACTCATAAAATGGTTGCTAAGCGACCGACCTTAGACCATCATAAGCAGCGAGTACGTACTTCTTGCTCCTATTATCTAACCCTACTAATGTTAGATTTTCGAAATCCTTGAAGGGAAAAAGATCGTCGGACATACAGTAGGCTGCGACCTCAATGTAAGTCTTTTATTATTTGAATGTCCTCTAATAAAGCCTCGATCCTCAAGTGTTTAAGGCAGATTGGGTTTGAGCCCTTAGAAGAGAATGTCATCGATATAAAGCAATCGAACAATCTAACTCAGAGCAATAAGCTACTTGGCCTTCGAAAGATGGCCAAGCACCATTTGAAATTAGAAATCCAAGAGTCCGGCAAACCATATGATTCGGTACTTATCTTTTCTCTTAGAGATGATAACAGTTGTATGTAGGTCGAAGATGCTCGTGCCGCTATGGCACTCTATCAGAAAGCAAAAGCAATCCGGAAAACAGAGTCAGAGACCAAAGCCGTTCAGCAACCGGTCTCTATCACACCAAATGTTATCTATATCATCTAATAAACCCAAAAAACCTTTATCATGAAAAAATTTTTTCAGATGTGTTCTCTTTTGCATGACCTTTTAATTATTCACACAGCACATAAGATCTTTAAGAAGTTCATTTAGAAACATTGCAAATCCAACAGAAATCTAAATAAAACACAAAAGAATTACATTAATAAAAATGCGATCCGACCCAGACAGAACTCCCCAAGCCATACAAGCTCAAACTCAAAAAACAGCGCAGAAACCACCTCTTTTGGTTTTCTCTTTCTTCTTAGCCAAATCGGCCCATATCTCTTTAATCGACTCCAATAAAGTCGTTATCTCATCCCATTGTCCATCATTTTTCTCAATCTCTTTTTGCTCCTGTAAGAACTTCATAATATCCTCCACTTCAATATGACACTTCATTCCCACAAAATCAGCCACCCTCGTCTTCGCGACCACAGCGAAAAACTCGGGTCTCAGCTCTTTTTTCAGTTTTTTAAACTCTTTTTTGTTCGCTTTCAAATACTCAATTTGCGTCTCAAGAAAGACTTTATAATCACCAATCGTGATATTCTTGACACCAGAATTTCTTTGAATCAGGTTAGTCAGGGACGCCTCCTCATTCTTCGACTGGAACTCAGGGTCTTTCTCATGCTTTTCCATGCTCTTCTCCCAAGTCCCCGCCGAAAGTTCCCAAATCTTCAGTAAGGCTCTTCTACGGTTATCGAGCAGTTTCCCGATCTCTTTCTCATAATATTCGTACTTATCCAAGTATTTGTCAAGGTCATCGAACAGTTTGCGCCGCTCTTGTCTCGCGTTGCAGATCAATTCAACCAACTCTTTTCCAGTGTCTTCAAGCGTTATCTTGAGTATCGTAATACAAGTTTCAATCTTAAAATATCCCATTTGCTCCTCCTCATTGGCTGCCTCCTTTATAAACTCGGGATTTTGAAAGGGAGACTTCTTTTCCAATGGGTTGCTCTTGGCAGTGCGGATTTCTGGGAGGTCTTTATCACTCAATGTGATTATCTCTGATGTCGTTTTTTTCACTAAGGAAAGCGGCTCCATGTCAAAATTCTTGTATTTTTCGATATCTTCGTACTTTAGGCCGGTTTTCAGATACAAGTAGTCTTGAATTCTAATGCTTTTGAATAACTCCGCCTGCAGTTCGCTATCAGCCTTTTCTTTGATAATTTCTATTTCTTTTGCGAATTCTCTGGGGTAATTTTCTTGAAGTTTCAGATATTGCTCATAGGATTCCTTTGTAACGCGTTGAACATCGCTTTCCTCTGTGAGTCCCCTTAGAGAGAGTAGACATTGCTCGCAATGCATGATGTAATCGTAGTTAGTGCGATATTTCGTTATCGAAGCATAATAAATCGTTTTTGAGAGGCCGAAGGCCTCAAGTAATTGCTCTCTGTCTTTACGGATGTTCTCGTCAACTATTACTCGGTGTCTTCTTTGCACTTGCATCCACCGCTCGAGGTTGTTGTAGACGGAAAGGCGCTCTTGGTAGTCTTTTTCTACAATTGGGAGGATGGTAGAAGCTAGTGAGCGGTAGATAATTGAGGTAAGAGCTTTGAGAGAGACGAGGGAGTAGAGTTGGTCTTGAGCTTCCTCTTGAAGCAGTTTTCGTTTGAGATCGGTATCGATTTGAATGGTAGTGGTGTTCATTATTTGAATCGAAATTTATTGGTATTAAACCTGAAAATTCTGATAGAATTTATAAGTAGTGTTTCGATGAGAGCAAGAGGTTTTTTTCCCTTCTGAGAATAAACGCTTACAAATTAGGAATAGTCATTCACCACAAATTTATAATGGATTGTTGGTAGATTGCGAGTGGCATGTGTAAATATAGATATGTACTTCTATGGCAATAGCAAGAAAGAATAGAAAATTGGTCTTTAAAATACTCTTTTGGAGATCTAAAGCTATTAGAAATGGTATATCCTTTGTAAATTTCGCATGAAGTGTGAAGTGTGCAAATAGAGTAGTCTTGCTATTGCCGCTGCGAACTAATATTTCCTATCACTCGACTTTCTTAGTCTTCTTTGGAAGTTTGAATAACCAGGACTGGTATCCCAGATAGAACCCCACTCCAGCAAACGAAAAAGCAGCTCCTAAGAAAATCGGTGTGCTGATGGTTTTCCAATCCATTGGAGGATAAATCGGTTTTCCATATGACTGACTCCAATAGTAGTTCAAAACAGAATAAACAATTCCCAGCGTTGGAATGAGCACTAACCCATCTCTTTTGTGGAAACATACTCGATTGAGGATAGCTTCAACTACCATATGCAGCGGCACAAGGAGATGAGTCCCAATGCAGTTTAGCCATATGCCCAACCAATACTCAGGTGTCTTTGCTATTAGTTGGTCCATCATTGGAAGTAGAAACAGCCAGTAGATGAGAAAAATAACAAACTCGAGTCCAAAAGCGGTTTGGAAAAGCAAATGAGTAAATCTTTCAAGCTGATTGAGCTTCTCGAGACTGGTTTGCTCTCTTTTGCAGAAATGAGTTATGTAAAGGACCACGGCGAAGTAAACCACCGCAGCAAAGCAGCCCCAGATAGTCATATAGACATAATTTGGAAAACCGTCTGATGGTAAGGTATGAGTTTGGATGAGCCAGATGAGAGAGCTTACAAAACCAAGCCATCTAGTCGCTTGTAACGTTTTGAAAGAGAATTTGTGAGCAGAGAAGTAGTCTACTTCGTAAAGAGCGATTTCCGAAGCACCCATTTTGATGTTTTTGAAATTAAATTTTCTCTATTTTTGCAAGCCGAATTACTTTGGGAGCATTCTCATAGTACCGTTGCAACTCTTAATTTGATTTGAGCGCTATTATTCACTCAAACGGGTTTTTTTGACTGAGCGTATCAGAATAACGTCATGAAGCTTGATTTGCTTCATTCATGTGATCGATTTGAAATTGAAGAAAATATTTGAGAATAGTTTCGTTGAAGAGAAGATTATATATGTCCTTGGTGGAAAATGAACAATAAAATAAGGAAAAGGTTGTAAACCAATTAATGGGTCTATTTTAGTGACTGAGTGTAACTAAAGAAGTTCATTCAGCAAGTAAGAGAAAGAAGTGAAGAAAAGTATCCCGTAATTGGATGCTGCGATAATTTTGAGAAAAACCTTGTGGATTTCGTGTATGTGAGGAAAAAGGTTGGTGTATCCTTGCTCTTGATATATATATAGAAGTTTATTAGTGTCATGAAAAGATTGGAGAAAATCAATAAGTGTTATAGCGGTAAACAATACAAACTTTTTCTCAATCACTATGTGAAGGGTTTTTTTAAGGAATTTCCTATGAATAGTTCTAAGATCTAATTATTTCAGCAAACAACTTAGAAAGTGTTTTTTGGAGGTTATTATGTTCACTTTTTCGAGCAAAAAGTATGCGCAAGTGCCTACCATTAAAAATACAGCCACAAAATGGTTAACTTAGTTTATAAAAAACCACAAGTTATAACAAGGGAAAAAAAATAGAAATATAAAAAACCAACTCTTCGTTGTCACAGCATTTCTTTACACTTAAATAACTGACTTCAACATCTGAAGTGAGCCAAACTACACATAGCTGTCGTCGAGGATGCCCCAGTTCAAAAACGCAGGATGATTCAGAATTTTCTCATCATCGTCTTCACTTAAGTCAAAACGATTGGAGAAATTGTGACTCTTCCTGGCATTTTCACGGCTTTCCGAATTGAAGGAGTAGCTTTCGCTATCGAAATATTTCTCTTGAGCAGTCTATTGAAATAAATGTTATTAGAACGATCGCAAGTTTTCTAAACATACCTGTATAAGCTGTGCATTTCTTGAATCTCTGTCGATATCTTCGTCGTTAGTATATATCGTTCTCGGGGACTCCGAGATATATTGGTATTGAGGCTTGTTATTCTGCAAAATTGGGTACTCTGCTTGATTTTGAGCATAATAAACATTTTTTTGAGGGTATGAGTTCTGGCAGGCTCCCCATTCAGGCTTTCTTTCTTCATTAGAATAAACTTTTTGAATCGATTGCAGTATCCCTTGGTTCAAGGAAATTCCATAGTTCGCCACTATTGCGTTAATTATGCTTCTCAGATATTCTTCATTTTTGCTATAAGAAACGTTTCGATTAACTCCGGCTACAAACAATAGATTCTCCATACCTTTGAGCTTGATTCTTTTCAAAGAGTCTCTGATTCTCGTTTTCTAACTCCGCGAGTTTCCTCGAGATTTCAGCCATTCTATACGACGAGTATTCGTGACTTCTTCTAAGTGAAAAATTCTCGTTTCGGAGTCTCTGAATTTCTTGATCAAGGTCTTGTTTTTCATGGACCTCATCTCTGCTGGCTTCGCCATCAAAGGTCGAATCGTCTTGGACCGAGCTATTACTCTTATCATTGCTTTTGCGCATGATTTTGGAAAGCAAATGTCTAATTTCAAGTATAAATCATCAGCGAAACACAAGCCATTGATTACTTCTTTCCTCTGCAAAAGAGCTCATGGGCATACGCCAGGTCGTTTTCAGGATCCTTTCTCTTCTTGAAATTGTACATATTCATCTAATACTTGATAAGAGGCTTGCTAGATCGTTCAAGGTACCTGGCGAATGAAGGAAGACAGGTTCTGATGCTTGAAAAAGCAAGGAAGCACCTTCTCTGCGAACTCAAGGCTTTTTTTGATAACCATGACCGTTCCATCTTCATTCCAGCTGGCATATTCAGCGTATTTGCCATCCTAAAGAAGAGCGTCATAAATAAAGTGTCTTTCTAGGTAAGAGTACTTCTAACATCTCGTAGATCTTGGTTAGGAACTTAGGGACGGCGTGTTCTTCCTTGCTGACTGATTTTTAGCTTTGGCGGTTTTCAATGAAGCTATAGACATTTCGGAAGCGGGGTATTCGGGATCTTTGTTAAACCTGAGAAGTTTCTGATTTCAAAATGATTAGAATAATTGCAATTTGCAGAAAATTCCCAAGATAGAAGGTTCTAGACCGAAGAATTGGATCTGGAAATCAGTACACCGTTATTAAAATCGCTGATTTAGAAAGCAGAGAACAGTTTATTAAAAAGTTGAGACTTTTCTGGAAAATCATAGAGCAAGTCTTGATATCAGACTGCATGAGCGCTAAAGTAAATTCTGACGTATTGAAGTCCGAAAGTTGCCAGAGATGATCAATGCTTAGCCAAACAAGGGTTTTTCTGAAGAAAAAGCAGCCTTTAGATAAATGGTGGTTTGTTTTGCTGGCTCTTGCTTGTAAGGCACCAACTACTGAACAGGTGTATCAAAGTTGTTAAAGAATAAAAAAAATGAACTCTTCAAAATGGAATTGAGAAACTTTTAAATCGGAGTCCAATCTCAAGCATGAAAGCCCAAGAAAGCAAGAGAATTGATTGATTTCGTATTTCTACTGTTAGGAGGCTTACAAAAATCTGACACTTATAGCAATGTGTTGATGTAATGCGATCAGTGGCTTCATTCAATTAAATTTTGCTTTTTCTGTTGTTCTTATGAAGGATGCTTTCTGTTTCTCTTAAAAATGAGTTTTATGTGACTGCTCTGAGCATTGGAAAATTGCTTTTTTGAAGTTAAAACTAACACGAATTCAATCAATTCTCCTCATAATATTGTTATCTTGGTTCTATTGCCACTACCATTAACAAGAAAATCTTTTGGGCTTTAATAGAAAGATAGATCGCATTCTTTCTTCTTCATCTGAGCCTCTAAAAGGGTGATTGAAGAAGAATACTGAGAGTCATAGCTTTTTTTTTTAACAAAAAAAGGGTAACTAATCAGGAAAATCTGCTTTGAAGCTGATAATTATTTGTGTTCCGAAGTCTGAACTTTCAATTTCTGCTGTGTTCCAGATTTAAGTTTGTGTTCTTAAATGATTTTATTTCTGGAATGGGATGAAAAAAAAATCTGGAAGGAATTTCGTGTTCTAAAAGATATTGCATTGGAATCATAGTTATTTAAGTCAATTTAATTATGGGCATTTTGCAGAACCTGGCAGAAGCAGAGGAAAATAGTATATCTGAAAGATTATACAATTTGGAATTAGCAAAACAGATGGATACTTCCTTTTGAAGGTCAATAGATCCATTTTCCGAGGAAATTGAAAAATTTCTGAAATTAGATATTTCTCGATTCCATCCAACTTGAGTACTTTCTGGAAAAGTACGAGACTTTTCAAGGTGCCTTGAAGAAACCCTATACAGGCAGACAACATGAAAGTCTCATCATTATATTGAACAGTCATCACTTTGCTTCAATGAGATTTTTTTCTTGGAGCTTTGTCTCATATACAAAGATGCAGATTAATTACAAGGTGAGGATTCAAATTTTTCTTCAGGCCTCAATATTTCATTAATAAAGCTTATCGAGCATTAAGGACTCTTCTAATAGTGAAGGCGCTAAATTTAAATAGCTTTCTTAACTAAACTTCAATCTACTATGTTGAGCCGTAAAGTACATCCAAATGTTTGATTTTTGATTCTTCAATTAATATCTAAGGTCCTTCAGCTTTCTCCAATAGCGATTCTTTCTTAGATAATCCGCTCCCTCCTCACTAATATTATTATCACTTAAATTCAGCGTATGTAGCTCAGCCCAAACATGGTTATTGCTCAAATTTTCAGCCCCTTTATCACCTATCCTATTGCTTTGCAAGTCAAGCGCTTCCAACTCACTCCATTCCTTGCTGATATAATCCGTTCCTAAGGGACCTATTCGATTCCAGCTTAAATCGAGCACCTTGAGCTTAGTCCAGCTCTGGTGTATAACCAACCCTATAATCCCTTTATCACCGATCAAATTACTATGCAAATCGAGCGTTTGCAATTTTCTCCATGCCTTATTTCTCCCCAACGCCTCGGCTCCTCCATCATCGATCGAGTTATCAGAGAGATTTAACATCCTCAATCCAGTCCAAGTGGTGTTCTTGCTTAGCTTCTCAACTCCTTTAGAACCAAGCGCATTGTTTTGCAAATCAAGCTTTTGCAAATAAGGCAAAATTGCGTATTTTCTCAAGAAACTCGCACCTTCGACGCCAATTAAATTGCTTCGTAGGTTTAGCGCTAAGACATTCGTCCATGTTTTATTTCTTAATTCAAAAGCTCCTTCGCTCCCAAGGCCATTTGACCCTAGATTGAACACTCGCAGGCTTGTCCACGATTGATTCAGCCTCAGTTTTTCGGCTCCTTCGGGACCGATCTTATTGCAATCTAAGCAAAGTATGCGGAGATTGGTCCAAGTTCCGTTCTTGCTAAGATCTTCGGCCCCTTTGGGGCCGATATCATTCGCATCGAGAGAGAGAGTCGTGAGATTAGTCCAAGTCGTGTTCTGAGCAAGATTACTAGCCCCGCTATTGCCCAGTTTATTCCCAGAGAGGTCAAGAACCTTGAGTTTGCGCCAGGTCTTATTCTTCCCGATAGCCACGCTGCTCTTGATCGCGAGATTATTATCCTTGAGACACAGCTCTTCGAGATTGACCCACGTTGTGTTCGATCCGATTTTCATGCCGCCCTCGTCTCCGATCTGATTAAAGGACAAATCAAGCTTTTTAAGGTTGATCCAAGTCAAATTGCTGCCGATTGCGACTGCGTTGAGATCAGTAGACCCTTTATCTGTTAGTGAAATCTCCTTGATTTCCTTCGGTGAGGGACATGCGAGATAATGGAGTAAATCTCGATCGAATTTTGCTTGTGGAAGGTCCAAAACACTCAATTTGGTTGAATGAACAACCTCAGTGACCTGGAAAGCGTTCGCGTCGAGACCCTCGACTGGATTGTCATACAACTCAAGGATTCTGAGCTCTTTCCAGGTTTTATGAGAGCAGAAAAGAGCGATAGTAGACCTATCTTTCACTTTGTTCGAATTGAAGAAAAACTTCTCCAGTTTAACCCAAGTTTCATTCATTGCGATGGCTTTCGCGCCGCTGTCTCCAATCCTATTGAAACATAACGCAAGCACTTTGAGATTCTTCCAACATGTGTTATCTCCAATGTAGCGAGCGCCAATATCTCCTATCTCATTGCGTTGTAAGTTAAGGTACTCGAGCTGTGTCCAAATATTGCTCTTCCCAATGGCCATGGCTCCTATATCGGCAATCTTATTCGAAACAAGCTGCAGTTTCTTGAGATTTACCCAGCAGGAGTTCTCTGCTATCGCTTTCACTGTCTTCTCTCCTATCTCGGTGTGACTTAGAACCAATTCTTCCAGTTTAGCCCACGATTTGTTGCTCCCGATCACTGCGCCGCTTTCATCTCCGATTTTGTTGTTTGAAAGGTTGAGTTTTTGCAAATTCACCCAGCGCAGCTCGCTTCCAATGACTTTTCCGTGGGTGGGTTCCAGTTCCCTATCAGCGAGGATAACATTCTTGACTTCCTCACTGACTTCTGGGGTCTGGGGAAACAGTTTTTCGAGCATACCATCGCTGAATTTTGAATAATTGCCTTTCTCTCTAAAAAGAGTAAGATTTTCTGTCGACAACCCGACACAGCCGTTCACCACTGTGCCGTCTAATATGAGCCCTTTGTGATTCCAGCTTCCTATTCGGAATTTCGTTAGATCATTATTCATGTCAGAGATATCCTGAAAAGCTATTATATGCTTGTCCGCGATGTAAGCGATCTTCTTTCCGTTGGGATCAATGCAGTAGTTTCGCTCTTTCGAATTGATCTTCCAGCTAATTCGTGTGAAGACGCTTCCATTAGCGAGGTCTCGGAGTTTTATGGCGTAATCTGTCTCTGATATCAGCACAGTTCCGTTGAAGTTAAATGAGAATCTATACACGTCCTCTGATATACCGAACTCCGGATATATATCAGATTTTATCATATGCCCTCTTAGAGTGTCGGTAATTCGAAAAACTCCGCTCTTTGTTTTCGAAACGATTTGCCGTCCATCGCAGCTGAACTCGCCGAAGCTAGGAGCATGGGTAATCTTTCTGATGAGTTTTCCTGTGATCGAGCAGCGGAGATTCGTTTCGTCCTTGCGATCTTTCACCAGAATGACGACGTTTTCTTTTCTGCTAAAATCCCATTTCACGGGGTTAAGCCAAGTCATATAGCTTTTCTTTGTCAATAAGGCAGCGAAAGTATCCCAGATCCCTGTATCAAGATGATATTTTAAGAAAAGCCGGTCTTGGTAGAAAAAGATCGCCTTTTTGTCGAGATCAACGTTGACTATGGTGCTTGTATTTGGTACTTCGAATTGATATATGGATCTACCGGAATCAACGTCCCAAACTCGGAAAGAGCTGCTGAATGTGTCCAGATCTTCTTCATCTTCATCCTCTTCTTCTGAGAAGGACTCGTCATCGGATTCTATCTCATCATTCTTTTCTAATTTCTTTTTTTTGAGTATTGTTAAAATATGCTTTCCATTGGCTGAAAAGGGAGAACCACCGACGCGCTGGAAATGTCCTGGGACTCGCCTGATTTCTTTGAAGTAAAATCTGGTTTCGTTGAATACTTCGTAGATAACCGTCTCAAAGTTTACATCTGCAGCAAAATACTTCCCGTTCGGAGAGAAAGCAATATTTTTAATCTTATCATGCTCGAGTCGGAGGCCAGAGACATCCCCAAACCCAACATTTTCCATATTCGCTAATAGAAAACTCGCGTCTTTAAGATCAGCCCCGGCAAAATTGGCTCCTTTTAGATCAGCGTTCATAAAATTCGTTCCTTCGAAAACCCCATGGCACAAATACGCTCCTGATAAGCAAATATTGCTGAAATCTAGCTGACTACAATTATAGCCAGCAGCATTGAGGATTGTGAGTGAATTAGCAGCAATTGCGGATAAAACCGAGAGATCGGGTTCGGAGCTGCTGTTTGTATTCTTTTGGGGCATAGGTTCTTTTTGGCTCTGTCGAGAAGACATAATTAGGCTCAGAAAATTATTTGTTGTTAGCTTTTCGTCTTTTACTGCGAGAGTAAGGAAAAGAATAATATTTGAAAACAGGGGTTTCTTCGTCAAAAGCTTTTGATTAAGAAGCAACTCCTCTGATATGCTTAGAATTCCATCTCCGAAAGCAGCGACTTCCTCTTGTATGCTCTCAGCAGCAAAGAAATCCACGAAAAGCTGGGAAGAAAGTCTAACCTTCGAGAGTTTGTCTTCCCATTTGAAGATAGGATGCAGCTCTAGCAGCGCAGCATCGTTTTCCTCCAATTCTGCCATATGCGTTATATGTTTTATAGAATAGCCACTCGATTTTAGCGCAAATGCCTGAGCTTGGTGCCTGAATCTACCCATATGCAGTCTCACCAGAAGATATTTTGCTTCCTGCTCCTTTACTTCTGCGCTAGTTACATTCTCTATGCTATTTTCTGATTTTTCCAATGAGGTTACTCGCTTTTCACTTGCAGATTTGAGGATTTTGTTTACGAAGCGCTCGATTATCGCTCGTGTACTCAAAACTTTTAGTTGGTATGCCTTATTGCCCAGCTTAATTCTCTCCGCAGCAATGTCAGGCAATATGTTTGCCAATATCCACAATATGAAAGGATTCTTCGCAATTCCTCCCAATCTACACTCGAATATTACCGTCTCGAGTTTTTTCACAATACTCCAAGAAGATGATTCAGGTTCAATTACAGCCTTCTGTTCTTCTTTGAAAGGTATAATACCTGATGGTTTCGTTTTGTCTTCATCCAAATCGGCGATCTGGTGCAATACACAGTATTTCCTTAAGTAGCATGTGATCTGCTCATGAGTAAAAAGCTCCATTTTTCTTTCCAAGAACGAACCTGGTACTGAAAAAGTCTCATTGCCTTCGCCAGTTATCGGAGCGAATAGAACATCCCTGAGCTTGACGTCTAGAAGGTGCTCTTCTCGGCAGGTTACGATGACTTTCGCCTGTTTCCAGCTCGTTCCTATTCTGTTCGACATGTACAGGTTGCGGTTTTCACTTTCCGTGGCATTGATGAAAACATCTTGGATGCTGTCGTACCCATCGAAGATGAATAGGAGACGAGGTAGCGGAAGGCTACTTTCTTCCGAAGCTTGTAATAGCTTTATTTCTTCGTTAGTAAGAGCAAGGTCTCTAGCAAGAGTCTCAGAGATGGCTTCTAACTGAGGATTTTTGAGACTGTCGAGCTCTATGAAGATAGGAAACCATAATTTTTCGTTAGGTTCTTGATGTTGAGGATCATTCCAATCAGAAAGAAGCTCTTTCATGAGGTGTTTGCAAAAGAGGGATTTACCTCCCCCAGCCAATGAGGTAAGAAGCAAAACTTTTGGATTGTCAGTAATTTCATCACCCAAAAAATGTTTGTGAAGATCGAAAACAAGCTCGACAGGCTCTTGAGAGGATCCAGGCGTCGCACGAGCTTCGATGTATAAACTAAGTTCTTCTTTCAAAGACGCATTATTTAAAATCTTTTCTCTGTAGTGGTTGAACTTGGTTAGTAGTGTCGCATAGTCAGAATTTGCTGCGTTTTTCCCTTGAGTACAACCTCCTCGAGAAGAATTTGCCATATAATGTTGATATTCGCTGCGATATTTACTGTTGCCGTCAGTCGTAGAGGATCCTTTTTTCAACTTTTTTTGAATATTTTCATTTAGTAAAGGGAATTTTGGTGAAATATGCTGTTGATAATTTATTGAGTTCTGCTTTGAACGGTTCCTTAAATATTTTTCAGCGTCTTGATCCTCCTCCATTGTCGCATCTTCTGCCAAGCAAACGCTGAAATTTTTGTTTCGTTGGAATAATAAACGGATTTCAGCCTTTTCACAGTTGCAATTCCTAAGTGACAGTTTTTGAAGACGAGTCCATGATCTGTTCATACTCAGATTCGCTGCTCCTAAATTTCCAACACGCTGATTTTGACTTAAATCAAGTTCTTTCAGATTTATCCAGCTGTCATTCAGTGCTAAATATTTTGCTCCTTGATAATCGATATGTGTATCTATTAATATGAGAATTTGCAGGAAAGTCCAGGAGGAAGTGTCAGATAAGAATTTAATGCCATTATTTCCAATAGGATTCTCGCTTAAGTCGAGAACTTTCAAATTCTTCAAAAGAAAATCGCTGTGGCTGAGAATTTTTACAGCTTTGTAGCTGAAAGAAATTTTCTTGAGATTTAAAGACTGGAGGGAATGAAAATCGATGACGCTTAATTGGTGCGTGATTAATTCATCGCTAAAACTCCCTCCGCCATTATTAATTGAGCGAGATAAGTCCTGACGTTCTCTATCAATGCAGTGAGTTTTGTTTGGCAGAGTAGTTGGACTAATATTTCGTTCTTTTTTCTCGAGTTGCTGAGATTTCAGTTGAGCACTTTCAATTCCATGAATTGAATCGGAGGTTAATCTTATTTCAAATGTCTCCAAGCTTTCCAAGGGAAAAAATTGTGCCTTTTTATCTCCTTTCATATTTTCTGACAAAAAACTAGATCCATCGTTTTCAAAGATGTTGATTTTCTGGTGTGGCTCAGTCTTTCCCATCTTCCGCGCAGATTGTTCTGAGTGATCCATGTTGATATATGCAAATATAATCGTGATTATACTATTTTAGTTTCGAAATTTATGACAGCTCCGTTTTATAGTTAATAACATTTAAAAATGGTACCAAAATATCTTTTGTTTATCCAACAGAAAGTTCAAAGAGCTAGGAACAGGGAAAAAATTATTTATCCTAATAATGTATTGAATTTGTATATGCTAGCTACTCGTCTAAAACGTATTCAGTACATCAATAATTTGCCTTGTCTCTGTGTACCTCGATGCGGCTTGATGGAGACACAAAATCAGGGACTTGATGCGTCTGGCCTATAAATTATTACCTTTAATAATCGATGAACACGTTATTGTGGAAGAATTTTTACTTTGACTCACAATACATCTGAAGAACTTCTAGAGTGTCATGTCATATAATCTGTACCTTGCTGCTATTTCTTATAGATCAAGCTTTGAGGATCCTATCATTTGAAACTAGTACGTGGGTGAAAGAATTAGCATTGATGATGCTTGCACATAATTTAGAACAAGCTTCATTCCTTGGTGCAAGCGATTAATTGCTCTTCCATGATATTACACTGTGAAATGGGCAACGTCTTAACATTTGCTAGAAAAAATTATCATGAATAAAGATTCCGCATATCAGGATGATGTTCCATACAGAACAACTCGTTCATTTGATTCGAAATTCGTTGCTTGACGCATTTATATAAATTATTGTCATCTATCTCGCTTTTCGGATGCTAAATCCCAAAAATTAAATTTTCGAAGAGCTACTGTCGCAAGGAATAACCTTCAACACAGGCTGTCATTGTAATTTAATTCGAACTCACCCCGAATCTGACATTTTGCTTTTAATCGTATATGGTTTCAGAGCTAAAATTTTAAAACTCGAAGAATAATTTTAGGCAAATAAGAATTTGCTGATTGTTCTGCCAAAATTAAAAAATTTTACCTCTCACTAAACCTCCGATTTTCTCAACTCAATTTTTCTGGAGTTCCGATGATAGTATTGAGCTAGTTCCTCGCATTTCTTTTCTCGTTGCTGTTTTTTCTAAAGTTTCCTGTTCTAATACGCCATCCTTTCTCATATTTCCATGTCCCATTCTTAATACTCTCGAAAAGTTGAGGGACATTGTCAGCACAAAATCGATTCATAGCTATCTAATTAAGTTTCCTCTTCAACCTATTGCAAGACCCTCACAACGCGTCTCCAACACAAAAAAGAAGGAAAAGCTTGATAACTTTTGAGTTGTTAGCCATCAAATATTTCTTAATACTGAATTTTATTTAGGTTTTCTCAGACAAACCTGCTATAGGCGTTTTTTTTTACTACTTCCAATTGAGTTTTTTTAAAGTCATATAAAATCCCGTCTCTCTAAACTAAATTAATAAACTGCTCACATAGCGAATTTCAATGGGTGGCTGTCATGGTTCTCTATGCGCAAAAGACGGCAAAGTAGTCCATAAATATCAGTACTCACCTCCTCTCCTCGTTTTTTTGACTAACACTCTTCAGACTCAACATTACAACCCGAACAACAACCAAAGCCTATAATTTCTTATTTGATGCTAATGATCCAACCACAATAATCAAACAGCACTTTAAAATCTCAGATCCAGGTACAATTATGCTTCCTTCATGTTTCCCATACCCATAGGCTTTTTACTTCGTAATGAAACCGATGTTACATTCATAAAAAAGAACAATGAGAAGGTATTTCCTTATTCCTTGTCTTATTCTCACTTCCTCAGTCTTCCATTCCAGCCGGAGCCGAGAAGATCCTTGATATCAAACTCAAGAACAATCATCTGAGCATTAACAAACCTGTGGTGCCAAAAACCACTGAAGGAGTGAATATTGAGATCGAAAAACACATGCTCGAAATGCCTTGGATAGTTGCAAAGCAACCAGCCCATAAAAAAGAATGGAAGGTATTATCCTCTCTCAAACCGTTGGCTTCAGGGGTTTGGGATATAATAGGGTTTGAAAATAAAGCAAGGAGACGTAATTCGCTTCGGGCGAATAAAATTCAGGATCAAGGCGAAAAACCCTTTGATGATAGATAATAAGGGAAAGAATATCAACCCTGACGAAACCATTGTAATTCAAAGAACTGCTTGGTTAATTTCTCAATTTCACGTGTATAGTCGGAGGCATCGAGCGTAGAAGAAGCCGGAGATAACTCGGACATCGTGGGTAATCTGCACCATGACTTGGAGCTCCCTGGGTTAGGGAAACGTGTCGATAGTGGAGAGCACCAAGGCCAAGTGAATGTTCTGCCTCAAGGAATAACAAACACCATTGAGAACAGCGAGCCAATGCAGTTGCCGGATCATCTGATGGTTGAGAGTCTCGGAAGAGAGCACGGAAGAGCGCTCGAGAAAGATGGGGTCGGAGGAGAAGGGATCGAAGCGCAGGAAATCGTTGATCAGAAGCCAGAACATCTGAATTTCGGAGACGCCGCTCATGGTTTAAATTCGAGCCAATTAGCTAACGAAAATAAGGCGTGCAGAATCTGCCTCTGGGATGATGAGGAGCCCGGCGATCCGATCATTCAACCCTGCAAGTGCTCGGGAACGATGAAAAACGTGCATATTAACTGTTTCAAAAGCTGGATTGGTAAGAAAGTGGACCGAAAGGAGTCCGCTTCGATGATAAGCGTGTTTTGGAAGCGTTTGCAATGCGAAATCTGCCATACAGAAGTTTCTCGTAATAATTAATCCTTTGAAGCGGTTAAGAAATATTTCTCTAGATTCAATTGAATGGAAAGGAAAGTTTTACAGCCTAGTAGACGTTCCTGCAGTCGAGCCTCCGAATCTTGTCCTGGAATACTTCCATAACGAAAGAGTATTGGGTAAAATAATTGTGAGGAGATTGGAAAAGTAACTTTGATATGCAGGTTTTCATATTGTGAAGTTCGGATTGCTTGAAACCAAAAAAATATTCGTAAGCAGCATTATCATCGATTTCCTGTGATAAACTTTTAAATAAACTTAGGGTCGTGGAAGCCATTGCGAAATTAGGGTCCATGACAATACAGTGTCCAGGATCCATGCTCAGATAAGCCACGTAAACAGGCAATTTTATCTAAAGGACCTTGATTCGAAATATGGAACGTTTTTGCTGTTGGACGAGACGAGGAATCTTGTTAAAGCGAATAACCAGTTCTCGCTGCAGGTCGGGCGCACTGTGATAGATTGTCTTGTTACGAAAGTTAAAAGTTACGTTGCTAATGGGAAGAAGTAATTACAATATGAAGAACTATTCTAACATGAAGTTATAGGCCGACACGGATCCATCCGCTGAAGGATCAGCCAAACAACAGGAAATCAATGGAGAGCTTGAGTGCAAGATCTACTGCTGCTGCCACCCAAAGAAGACTTGACAACCTCGATGAGCTTAGGAACTCGGGGGTGTCGCAGCAGGGTCGGAATAGTAATCCTTCGCAGATGGTGGATTTGGAGGAAGAGGAGAAAAAGGATCAAAACTAATTAAATTTGAAATTATGTAAGTAGTTTCTTATTGAGTAAGGCTTAAGATTAAATATATGTAAATTCATTTTGTTAGCCAACCCTTGCACTTCTTTTTTTGTTTTTTGGAGCAAATATTCATAATATTTGAATTTAAGTGCGATTGTTACAGTGACAATCAATTGAGATCGATTGAGTGAAAAACGAGTTTTCACTAACAAGGCTATATGTGGGAAGGAAATTACCGGTATTAGAGAGGTGTTGATGCTATTTACAAAGGATGCTCGTCATCTAGAAATTGAGAACGATGGCAGGTGTAATATGTGAAGTAGCTTGATCTCGTCTCAATGGCATAAACCCACATCGAGTTATTCTCATAAAGTTATAATTTTAATTTATTAATTTCGAGTCGTTACTTTTATTTTGAGGCGTTATTGATTTTACCTTATATTCACCTCCTCCATTAGACGCCAAAATAACCACATTTCTACAATGATAATGGTCCTTACTACTTCATCTTGTCTTCGTCTAGCGAACAGAACATTATGAGGCCAATACATAATCGCTCCTATGAAAAAAAAATTTGATGTATCGTTACTATTCCCAAAATCTAGTTCACATCACTCTTTCTGCTATTTTCACCTCGTGTCCTCATTGCCAACCTCTGTTCGAGGTTTATGTAAGTTCATCTAATTGCATTATAGAAGAGTCAGTATACTAGAAAGTCTCTTCTCTTTACATAAAAATATTATATATGCGAGAATACACAAGGAAATAGTGTCACTTTAAAGCATTTGCGTTCATTATAAGGACACTTTGAATGCGAACACATTGTTCATATGGTCCCCACATGGCAAATTATTTCCCAATATACCCAACCAGCAACTTCACCAGGCAAATTGATAAAAAAACGCCCCAAATCTATAATCATTAACTTACTTATTCAAAAACAATGGGAAGCTCCCACGCCAATACTAAAGCAGAGAGAGATCTTACTTCAAAACCTCGATCTGGCTCGCTAGATAACATCAACGCCCCTACAGTAAAACTAGAAGAGGTAAGTATTAATTCACTTGCTCGACTTACTGATCGCCATATAGCTCCACGACGATTTAGTTCGCATTCTCGCTGACATTAAGAACATAAAGAAAGACTTTGCCGAAACCAAGCGCGAAATGCTCAAGATAACCCATCAGAAATCGGTCATCAATGCTCTCATTGTCTACGTCTTGAACATCGCCTCGATAAAGAAAGAGCGCTTCAATGACCTCGAATACAAGGTCTCCTTCGAATATCCCTTCATCCTCTTGCACATCAACGAGCATGATCGCAAAGAACTCAATACATTCAAAACTCTTCTGGTGAAATACATGGATATATTACACCACGCTCCTGCTCGTCTTGTTGAGTTAAAAAAAGAGTTTCGATTAGTAATGGAGCAACTCAAAGTCAGAGAGGTCAAATCTCTCGATAATCTATCAAATTCAAAGGGAAACCATGGCATCGAAACGAGGCAAAGAGCGAAAACAGAGTAAATTATCGCTTTGGCTATTGTCCTCTAACGCTTTCCTTATAGTGTTATCGCTCCCACTTTCCTCAAGAAAGGCCAGAAGTTCCCAAAGCCAAGTAAAAGAAAATACGAAAAACTGCAAAAGACCATTGAGCTCGAACGGTTCGAGTTCATCATTAACGTAATTCCGAAGCTCCGGGAGGTGTTGGATGAGGCCAGGACTCGTAATTTTTCCGATTCTGACCACATTTTTTCGAGTGTTCATTGCATGACGAAGAAATATTCGCTCGCGAAGAAGAAAAAGGTGCTCGATCTTTCTCGGGACGTCGCGAACTAAGTTATTTGGGTTCCCACGAACATCGAAACTCTCCTCAAGGGCTTCTTTTTCTATTATTGAGCTTGTATAAAAACACTTCTACTTAAACTATATTCCACGCATTTATTAACAAAAGAACTCACTATTACTCGTAATACTTACATATTATCTAAATCTATTTGATATATCACCTGTCTGCAAACGTAAGAACCCATAAACTCTTCATACTCGTTAAAATACGACGTGTTTGTTAAAGAAGCAATTCCAAATTTCTAATTCCCGCTCAAAAGTGGCTGGTTTTGATCAAAACGAGCTAAATCAAATTATTTGCGATCGAATACAAATTAACCAATCAGATCTCAAGTTTTTGAAGATTTGGATTTTACCGGCTTATTTATCCTGGAGGGAGAAAGTCTAAATAATAAAAAAAACCTCATTTCTCAATCAATCAAGCTTCCATCTAATCGATATGCCACCAAAGAAGACCGTCGCTACTGAAGGAGCAACCAAGGAAAAGAAGGAGAAGGCTCCAAAGGCCACTGGTGACAAGAAGGCCCCAAAGAGAAGAAGACAAGAAACCTTCAGCATTTACATCTACAGAGTCCTCAGACAAGTCCACCCTGAGACCGGTATCAGCAAGAAGGCCATGAACATTATGAACTCATTCATCATGGATCTCTACGAGAGAATCGCTCTTGAAGCCAGCAAGCTCGTCAGATACAACAAGAAGCACACTCTTTCTTCCCGAGAGGTTCAAACCGCTGTTAAGCTCCTCCTCCCTGGTGAACTCGCTAAGCACGCTATTTCTGAAGGAACTAAGGCTGTTACCAAGTTCACTTCTGGTTAAGTGGGGCTAGTAAGTTTAAATTCATACGTAAAGCTGAGCTTCTTTGTTATTTATTCATAGTTTTCATTGTAAGCTCGCAGCTGTATGAGTACTACTCAGCTGTATTGTATTTGTCGCTCAAAGTTTTGATATTTCCGCGCAAAAACTTACTCATTTCGAGATTAAGAGCTAATGAATAGGAAGATTAGGAGTATTTTGGTAATACAAACGAGAAATGTAGGCAATAGTTGAGTTAGTAAAGTAAATCATCAGAATAAAGTCATTTAATGTCCTATCGATTCCAGAAATCACATAGCACCAGTTTCTTAGCTATTCTGATCTGACACACACAGTATAGTAGGATTGATGTGCAGAACATAAATTATGTAAACCTTCACTCAGCCATTCATCATTTACACCTCAGTGATAAGCGAGAAACAACATGTAAACTCATTTTTTGCTGTTAAAGTACACAGATATATGAGAAGAAAAACTAAGAAATAAAATGTAAGGTCCTTTTGGAATTTCGAAAATTCGATCGAAGTGCGTTGCTCTTTACACATTTAACAAGGACCAGTAGTGAAGGGAGAGAATCCCATAAGCATAAGCAAAAAAAAAAAGAGAATCTTTCTTCCGAGCAGACATTAAGTCAGCCTCGATTCAAACATTTGATTGGCTATCCAACGGACATTGACTCTATTCTGAAAAGACTCCGGCATGTTTTTATCTGATTTGAATTCTTGTTTAAAAGTATCCAAGAACACTTTAGACCTCTTTGTTAGTTCACTAACCTGCTGAGCCACTCCTTCTAAATCACAACTCTCGGAATCTTGCGCAATCATACCCAGAATCGCTCGACACAGTATTACTGTCTGCACTCTCAGCTGAGGCTGAGAATCATCCACTTCAATTATATTTTCTATTGCGAATAGCGCGTTCTTGACCGCTCTTGACAGATCTTTCATATTGCCCGCCGATAAATTATCATCCTTCTTCAAAATTGGCGCACACTGCTTGTAATAGTAATCCTTCGGCACAAACCCCAGCTTTGCTTTGACCCAGTCGAAGGTCCTAACACAAATAGCTCTCACTTTCTGCACAATCATCTCGTAATTAAATTAAACTCTATTTATTTACATATGGTAAAAATCAGAAGTTTTCAACCTACCTCATCCAAATCAATGCCGGGTTCTAAAGGAGAAATACCTTTCTTAAGGAGATCTCATTTAATAAATTAGACGAACCATCAGATTTACCTATGCAAACGTTTATCCAACATCATAAAGCTCGCTGGGTCGATCAATCAGCAACTTAGCTATATATAATTAAAACATTTCGATAAAACTGTCATTATGAAAAATGCTCTCTTGACTCATTCATCTTATGTCTCAGCTGCTGAATAGTTTCTAGCTTATCAGTTTGAGACCCCAGACTCGACGGAATCGATTCCTCTATGCTCGGCTGCTCTTCCTCCTCCTTCGCCTCTTCTTCTCTATGCTGTTCACCCCTGCTGTTAGTCGCTCTGCTCCTCTTATTATGTCTCCTGAGTTCGCTGATCGGCGCATTCAAAAATTTCCTGAACGCAAAGCAGTCCTCGACCTCCGGGAACTTAAACAACGAATTTAAAAACTTCTCAAGTCCTTTCATACGTGATTCAACCGTCGTTTGTGTAAAAAAAGCGTTGAACTTCGGCGGCAGCTGAGGGAGACCGTCTTTCCCGAATCTTCTTACCAAAGCGTTATACAAATTCTCGAAATCCGTCATCCTTTTATAGAGTTTGTAATGGCTTTTCATCTTTGGTTTTTTGCTCTCAGGGTCAGAGCTTTCATCGAACTCTGGCAGGCTTTTGAACACAGTAATAATAAATTCCGTAATTGGCGTCTTATCGTCCAGGAGTCTGACTCGGTACTGGGAAATCTCGGCTCTCCAGTCGCTAAAATCGAACTTTTCGCTGTTAGCGAGGAAGAGCCTCTGAATTTCGCTATTCAATGAAACAAATGCCGCGACCTCCTCGCATTTTAGATACACCTCTTCGTTTAATAAAATCTCCAAGAACAGCGTCAGTCCAGTTTTTCTCTCTTGGACGATTTGCGGCGAGCTCATCATACGGCTTGGTGGTAGTTTCGGCGGTTTTAATTTCTTCTCCACTAACGCCTCATATAGCTGTTTGAACTCTCGATATCGCTTTGTTATCACCCAACTGCCCTCTTCTGAATGCTCGCTGATGGACAACTCGAATCGGTACTCGTAATGGTTGCAACCGGATGGGATTTTCGCGTCGAGCAGCTCCACAGTGATATAAGGACAGAAATCTTTGTCGGGCCGAACCGTCAATCCTCTCATAGTGCTACGGTAAACAAACGGTTTCGGTTCTGGAGAATTACGCGCTTCGGGTCCGGGCTCCTCGTTCAGAGAGGCCCGCATGCCATCTGGAGTAGCTGCGCTACCGTCGCTGGCCGCAGAGAGATGTTTGGGTCGGTCTGAGACCTTTTTCTTTGAAATCGCGAGCTCTCGGACGATGGTTGGACTCACGGAATTTTCCTGTATATTCAAGAATCTTATAACTGCAGTTGGCTGCGGATCAAAGCTGCTGAGTACATTATCGATATAACTTTGAAGTTTTCTAATCGCTTGACTCACCTCGGAATCAGTTAGCTTGCCAAATGTCGATAACTCTACATATCTCCCAGCATGATCTACGTGGTCGCGAAGAATCTCATCCAGCTCGCAGAAATCGCCGTATTTTTTGTAAATTTTATGCACTTTGTTTTTGTAGTTCACGCTTAGTTGGTACTGGTACTCTCCGCCCACCTTCTTCGTTGATTTTATCATCACGGTTATTCCATCACTATTTTTCGGCGATCTCTCCCCAAGCATGCTCAATCCTCGAGTTAGTTTCTTGTCATTGTCCAAATTAACCGAATCTATTGTCGGGGTTCGGTTGGCATTGAGCAGTCCTTCTTCTAAATCTGAGTAGTTTAGCTGCTCGTGATCCTGAGAGAAAGAGAGCTGGACTATGGTCCGCGCAAGGAAGAGGACGAGCTGGCATAGGTTCAGAACGAGGTTGGCGATAGGATGGTATTCGTTTTCTATCATAGCGAGGTAGATGATGAAGCTGAGAGCCGAGATGATGGACATAGCGCACCAAGAGAACCCATGAATGGAGAATTTACTTGAAATTCTTCTTTGGTATTGAAAGATCAAGAGATTTGATTCCAAAAACAAGGAAATGAGAGGAAAGGGAAGGAACCACTTGAGCATCTTGATCCAGTAATCGCTCATGCTGAAGGCGTAGATGGTTGTTACTAGGTATAGGATGACTATGCAGACATTTAGGATGATCTTGGCAAGAAGTGAATATCGATAGTAATAGACAGGTTGCATCGCTGAGTCAGCGTGGTACCATTTCCTGTAAGCTGAGCAGATGCCAATGTAAAGGAAAAGTGCTCCAATGAGACCGAATTGGAGGAGGTCAGCGTCGTGCTGCAGACTCTTAAAAAAATCGAGAAAGCCCATTGTAGCTATATCGATTTGATTTAATTAGATTCGCTTTTATCAGAATCAAGATTTAATTAAAAACCCGGTCTGAAGTTCACGATTAGAGAAGTTTTTAATAAGACGATAAAGAGAGTTTGCGAGAAATTCAAATTGCTAAAGCTATGAACGAAATGACAGCTGTGGGAGAGTCCGAACAGATAAATGTTCGAGTTAAGTGCAGGATCATTCGAGTGGCTGAATTACCATTAAAGTAATGAAATAAGTCGCTGGATACCGACAAGTGCAGTAGATACCTAACTGTATGGTAATATTTTCACCAGTTCATATGTAAAGGGGCTTTTGAGTTATTTATGATAACAAGAACGATTACTTGTGAGTGTATGTATACACTTTGATCGTGGTAAAATTGAATAACTTCGATCGCAGGATGGCTGGACTAAGTTATATCTTCATAAAGACCCGTGATATTGAACTTTCCATTGGATAATCACATCAATGAGGCTTATTTGCTCGATAGATCATTAGAAAAATCTGCTGGTAAGCTCCTTCAAAATATTTGCCTATCTATTTCAAACTAGTATTCCTAAAATAAAATTTTTGACAGAGGATGAACAACAAGAAGAAGGAAATCCAAGCGAAAGTTGCAAAGAAAAACGCCGAAAGACCTTCAAAATCGGAACCGAAGGAAGGGAAAAAGGATTTCGATAGCGCTTTCAGACAAAATCTCATGCACAGTGGCCACAGAAAAGGATTAGGTTTCGCCGAAGACGCGTAGTGCTTTTTTCTCTCAAATTCTTATTGAAACTTTCAATAAATAGGCAGCCAGAAGGTAAAGGAATCATGAAGAAAACGATTACCAAAAAGCACCTCGTAACAGCTCAAAAGAAAGAAGAAAGTGAAATCGAGAAACTAAAAAAGAGAAAAAGATTTGGAAAGCGATGATGCAGATGGACCTGTTTCTCGTTATGCAGTTTTTTCACACAAGAAGGCCAAAGGCACATAAATGTACTCTCAAAACAAGGCAAGATTGAAAGGATATATATATCAGAGATTCCAAATATGGGTTGTAAAGACCTTTCATTCTCTCAATGTTGTGAATGTATTTTGATTTTTCGCTTTGGAAAGGGATGAGTCTCCCTGTTTCGATTTCTGTGGGACCTTATTCGATGTTTGGCAATCATAATCAAAATTTTCTTTTTGTCAGTTTAGCAATCACAAAATCGCTTTCCTATGAGCAATATATATAAAATTCCTTTCGATATGGGTTCAACTAGCATAGACAGTGCAGGCCGAGACATAGCAGTACCTCTTTAAGTAAGTTATCTTCATCAGACCTTAATTTTTTAACTACTGAGAATTAACTATTGTTCTAATTAAACAAGAATCTTGTTTGAAACATCTAATTGAATCTTCTCCAAATCTGAGAATGTTATTTGACAGCGATGACCGTCAATCGCTCCGTGCCGCTAGAAGTTAGTTTATTTCTTTGATGAAGTCTACCTTTTTCACTCATCAAATGACTTAGAGCGAGTAGAACTATTTAAACCGTCCCTCTATTATCAAAAAATGTGGTTATCAATCAGTAATTAACTGCCGGGTCGGGTCATATGACACATTATAAGACTAAAAATTAATGGACAATTTTTGAATTCTCTAGAATGTTCCAGATTGTGCCAGTAAATTCTGGTGAATTCTGGAAGCCAATAAACGATAGTATTTAAAGCGATGCTGACTCTACAACAATAAAACTAAGAATTATTTTCAACTCAGCGACACAAGACCGAACTCATGTCAGTACAAATCACTTTCAATAAGAAAACCTTCGCAATTAACACCCTCCCCTACACTCTGAAGGGGCTCAAAACAGAGATCATTCGCGGGCTCGGCCAGCACATCACCACAACGAATTTCGATATCAAAGCCAGCTACCTGAACAAGTCACGCAAAATTGAATCCGCGGTGATCTCCACAGAAATCCAATACAAAGCTTTCTTAAAAAAGCTTCCAGCCAATCTCACCCAGCTTTCTATAGAGGTTGTACCAGTATTTACCCCTCAGGAGAAAAGAGACGTCGTCACCATCGAAGACGAGAAGACTCACACTGTTCATTATGTCGATTTCAGAAGAACTGATGACTCCAGTGAAATGAGCGAAGAAGAAGTGCAGCCGAAGGCAGTACCAAAGACCCAAGCAAAGAGTTCTCCGCTCCAGTCTCAGAAGAAGACTCCTGAGCAGCGAGTCCCTTTGCAAAAGACTGCTCAGCAAACCGCTCCGCAGAAAACTGCAAAGCCAGCGAGTAAATCTGCTCCTAAGATAGGATTAGAGTATACTTGCAACGGCTGCAGTCGCATGTTTCCGGGACGCATTAAATATGGAAGCACAGCGATAGAAGATTACTATTTATGTGAAGAATGCTTCTCTGAAATGAATCATCCTTATACGATGATTGAGTACATCGATGGTAAACCGGTTAGAAAGATAGAGCCACCAAGAAACTCAGGATATCATAGGTCAACTCCAAGATACGGACAGATGCCTGGAGGAGACTTTTTCAATTTCCCATCATCCTTTGGAAGACCGAGGACCTCAGGATTTGATAACTTCTTCTCAATGTTTTAGAAGGATTTTGTAATAAAGGATTAAATTTGTGTTTAATGTAATTACTTGTATTTAATCCTAATAGCGAGTTTACTGATTCTAATGTTACAATTTAATAATTCATATTGAGTTTTTCGCTCATTTCGAAAAATTCAAACTCGAATTTACTCCCAAAAATCTGTGTTTTTAGTCTTAGACGTGAATAAGATAGCCTATTAGGATAGCTAAGGATAGTCTCACTCTATTGACTCTGTTGATAATTAATAATGGCTGAGGACATTTTCAGTCTCTTATAAGTCTGAGATTTCTCATTAATTCATTAGTAAGCATATAATTTCCTTTTCTCTGATATCTTAGGTTATCAATTATCCATCTATGATATGCAAATCAAAGGCAAGTTTAAATGAAGTCTTTAGATAGTCTCCACTAACAACGATTCATCGGTTTCAAATCTCTTATGTGGTCGCTTCGAGGAAACTGGGATAGGTTGAGGAGTATAACTAGGCATATCACCAGTGATATAGGGCCAGTTATCGTCAGTCCATTTAATTTCATCGACCAATAGAAGTCGGTTAGGTCCATGTCCCAAGTGCTTAGAACTTGCTGGGAGCCAAGAATGATAGACCATGATGAATTTGCCGGGATTATTGTTTGCTGACACAACTGAGCAATGTCCTGGACCGGTGAATTGATTGCTGGAGTGAAGTATAGGGTTAGGTTGCTTAGTATAAGGCCCAAGCAGAGACTTGCTTCTCGCGACTCCAACTGCGTAGGTCGCATCGTCGTAGCATCCTCCGGAGAAGAATAAGTAATAATAGTCTTGTCTTTTGATCACCCAAGGCCCTTCCACCAGACCATGTTCCCAGTCTCTATCATTGGTAATTAACTGGACCTTTTCACCTGTGAGCCCTAAGCCATCAGCTGTGAGCGGCTGAGCCCAAATCGGAGTTGGAATTGGTGGTCGATTGCCGTTTCCGTCGGCTTTCCAGATCAAGTAGCTAACATCACCTTCTTTGAAAACGTGGCTGTCAATGCTTCCAACAGTTAGATTTTTTACAAGAGGAGAACCCTTATCAATATAAGGACCAAGAATCGAATCACTTGTGGCGACGCCGATGCAAAGGATGCCAGAGGAGGCTTCTCTTCCAGTGTAATAGACATGAAATTTGTTATTCACGATGTGAATTTCAGGAGCCCAATAGTCATTGCCGACCCATTGAGGTCTATAAGCTTGAGGGAATACGTAGCCAACTTGCTTCCAGTTAACTAAATCGGTGGACATGCGGATCGGGTATTTGTCAGCATTTCCAACATCTGCAGTAGTAACTGCATAGTAGGCGCCATTGTAAAGGATAACGCCTGGATCAGGGACGTTTGCATCACGAACGACAGGGTTTGTGTAGGTTTGAGCCCTTAATGCTTGGGCTGCGTAGCAGATGGCAAGAAGGCAGAGGAGCCTTTGGATCATTTTATTTTTTAAAATTGCTCTCGAGCCTGAATTAATTATCGTATATCACATAAGAGCTATGACCAAGTCTCAATAAGGCTATCTTGAAACTTGTTAAAGGGAAGCCAAATGACATGGATAAAGTATTACAAGAGAGAAAACAATCTAAATGAAAGGCATTCTTTTCGTGTTCGAGTCACTACACTATTTTATCATAATACTTGATAGGTTGTTCTTATTCACTATTTAATTCAAGCTGGGACATGATCTTTCTTATATGATGAATGGGCTGGGTTTTCTATGTGTAGAAATAATGTGAATTAATTCCTTAGATGTTACTCACTATCATAAAAGTGCTTTTAGATATTTTTCACTATCAATTCATCTTCAATTTCGAATTTAGGGGTCGCTTGCTTCGATGAAAGTGGCATAGGTTGAGCCGTGGCACTTGGTACCTCACCTGTAATATAGGGCCAATTATCGCTAGTCCATTTAACTTCGTCAACCAGAATGAGTCTGTGAGCTCCATGTCCATGGCGTCCTTTCGGATCAGGCTTCCAAGCGTGGTAAACCATCAGGAATTTGCTCTGGTCGCTGCTTGAAGTAACAACCGAACAGTGTCCAGGGCCAATGAAATGGTCGCTGGTGTGGAGAATAGGAGTAGAGTGCTTAGTGTAAGGTCCAAGCAGAGACTTGCTTCTTGCAACTCCAACTGCATAGGTGTTGTCATCGTAACAAGCAGCTGAATAGAACAGATAATAGTACCCTCGGGTATTGATAATCCAAGGTGCTTCAACTAATCCATGCTCCCAAGTTAAATCATCAGTAATAAGCTGGGTTTTGTGGCCTGTAAGCCCGAAACCATCAGCAGTGAGAGGCTGAGCCCAAATTGGAGTTGGAATCCTTGGGGTTTTACCGTTTCCGTCGGCTTTCCAGATTAAGTAGCTAGTGTTTCCATCTTTGAACATATGACTATCAATGCTACCAACAGTCGTATTTTTCACGAGAGGTGAACCCTTGTCCGTATAAGGACCAAGAATTGTAGTGCTTGACGCGACACCGATACAGAGGATGCCAGAAGAGGCTTCCCTGCCGGTGTAGTAGACGTGGAATTTGCCATTGACGACATGGATTTCTGGAGCCCAGAAGGAGTCACTTACCCATTTAGGCTCATGTTGCTTTGGAAAGACGTAGCCAACGTGCTTCCAGTTGACCAAATCGGTGGATACGCGGATAGGAAATTTGCCAGATGCGCTACCTCCGGTGGTAACTGCGTAGTAGTGGCCTTTGTGAAGGATGACGCCTGGATCTGGGACGTTGACGCCGCGAACGACGGGATTTGTGTAGGTTTGAGCCCTTAGAGCTTGGGCTGCGTAGCAGATGGCGAGAAAGCAGATAAGCTTTTGAATCATTTTTATTTTAATTGATCTCGAGTCTAAATTAATTATTTATTACAGAAGGTCCAAGAGCTTTGAATAATTGTATGATTGCTAATAGAGAGTGGAGATGATGCTGATCAATATGGCGCTGACTTCAATGACTCGCTAGTGTTTACAACACTATTATTGTAATTCTTTAAGAGATGTTCTTGTTTACTTGACATCTATCGTAATTGATATAAATTCGCTTTAACACGTAAAATCTCAACAGCTGTCATTAAGGAAGTCAATTTAAATAGCCTCCGGTGATGAAGAAAACTGTGGCGAGAGGAGTAACATAACTATGCTGAATCGAAAGATCGTTGAGAACTGACGATATGAAATTTCAAATGCTAGAGGTAAATTTGAGTTCAACTATTAGTTTTCGCGGTTTTAAAATGAGCAATTTCTGAAATTTCTCCATTTCTTTGCCGAATTGATTAATAGCTCTTGACAAAACCTATTTCATAGGCCTTATTGATTCACAAATTTGTCCTGCTTCAGTAAGAATTTTATATTTAGTCTTTTCTTCAGACACATAATATTCTCCTACTCCGTCATATAAATCGTTTTTCCAATTTCCATTGTAGTAGTCCCCGTCTGGATATTCCATTTTCCCTTTACCTTCTTTGAGACCTTTCGAAAACATCCCTTCATATCTTCTTCCATCAGTCCATTTGTATATTCCTTGGTCTTCAAAATTATCATTTCTCCAGTTGCCCGTATACTTATCCCCATTTGCATATTTCATTAATCCAGATCCATCTCTCTTATCTTCTTTCCAGTCTCCTTTATAATAAGACCCATCAGATGCCCAATGATACTTCCCTTTTCCATGCTTTTTTCCTTGCTGCCAATTTCCTTCATAGCCATCTCCATTGGAATACTGCATTCTGCCGGTCCCGTCTCTCTTACCAAAAGCATAGTTACCTTCGTAGCTAGATTTTTTATCACCGCTAGTCCATAATCCTTGGCCATGCCATTTTCCATTACTCCAACCTCCTTGATATGTATCACCATTCTCATAGGTTATGATATCAGCAGGAGTAAAGTCTCTTCTTTCATGCTGTTGGGATTGAATGACTGGCGATTGAGTGTTGCCGCCCTTACCTTCTTCTTCTGTGTTCTGTTGTGTCTTGATAACAGAATTTTCTTGAGTAATCTCTTCAGAAGGTTTTGCATTCTGTATATTGGCAGTCAATGTTGGGTGCAAGTCTTGCTGTGGAGCCTTTTGCTGGTTAGATGTGGCTTTTTTCTCTTCTTCTTCACAAT
>ENA-UOTX01000518-UOTX01000518.1-compost-metagenome-genome-assembly--contig:-NODE-518-length-39761-cov-9.527971_pt1 | contig 39761 bp, 21 predicted proteins | sample MGYA00238143_ERZ746982 | MGnify/ENA primary metagenome ERZ746982 (study PRJEB28758, sample SAMN06268862) | compost metagenome | isolation source: single cell | place: USA: California, Emeryville, Joint... | reverse complement strand
CTTTCAAATTTTGAACAAAAGGTTGTAAAGACAAATTCTGCAAATGCGGGAGGTGAACGTTGGAATTCACTGAGACCGAGTCGAATATAACGATCGTTTTCTTCATAAATTTAAATAAATTTTTACAACCCCTTTTTTTACTCATCGCTCTAATCTGGCGAACTAATATGAAAGTTTAACAATTTTTCTTACTTCAACAATGAAGCAGGACCTAAAAATCATCTGCATCTAAGTAGTCGGATTACTTCTCAAGGAATAGCCTTGCAAGAAAAGACGATGGCATCATATAAAATGTTTAAAAAAAAAAAATCTACAGACGAATATAATAGATCTCTCTTTTTTGGAAAAAATTCCTCTTTTGATTGTAGAAATAAAAGTATATGTGAGAAGATTTTATGTAACGAATCAAGCAAGTATTACTTTTTCTTTCTAAGTTTTCTAAAAGAAGACAACCAGGCATATTTAATTAATTTTCGATAAACTCGTTCTTTCATTTCTTCATCAACAACTAGCACAACTCCGATAATTATTTTTTCTTAAGTTTTTAAGCTTTCTAACAAACTCATCATTTTGAAACGATTCTTTCATTGTTTTAAAAGATCTTTCAAGTGAAATAAAATTCTTCAAATGCTGAGTTATTCACACATTGCAAGAGAATTACAAACATAATGTAGAAATATTTACGTAAACGACTTTAACAATTCATTTCTCATATAAATTCTGTTACCAACTTCTCTTTCGGATGATCCTAACCATCAAAATCCGTCTCAATAAAAGATTCTAGCCTCTTAGTCTCCAATCTCACCTGACTTAATTTTGTTGCGAATAGTCTCCAAATCAAGTTCCCCTATTGATTTCTTGGAAGTAGGTAGTTTTCTTGTTATCGGCGTTCGACCCTTCTGCGACGGCGTATTTTCAGTCAGCCCCTCAAGACGTGGTGGTCTCTTTTGTTTCTTATAAACCACATCATCAGCAACAGCTTTGACCACTTCAATTTTCTGAAACAAATCTCCAAGCGGAACGAAATCTTGCGCCCTACCCCCTCCTTGCAAAGCTGCTGCATATTCGAAATGCGGGTCTTGTAATTTCATTTTTTGTGCCAAAATCCTCGCGACTTGCTGCGATACACTCTCTTTTGAATTTTCTATTAACTCTGCGATCATTTTATCCATATTCTTCTTGAAGATCTCAAGGTTTTCATTAAAGTTTATAGCCGGGAGTTTGTCCTGCTTATTTTTCGTTTCAGATGACGCTTTTCCACCATTTTTCGAGTTCATTGTTTTAGCCTCAGAGAGATCTCGCTTCATCTGTTCAATTTCTTTACGTTTCTTTTCGTCGACTATAGTTTGAAAAGTAATGCCTGGTTCAATAATTTGTGATTTTTTGCGTTTGCGCTCTAGAGTACTCAGAATCTGCATCAGCTCGTTTTTCCGCTCATGTACCGACGTTGGTCCTGGAGTCCCAACGTCGGTTGACACGGGAGATCTAAGTGACCGTGGCTCGGGAGACAAAAGGTGCTTTTGATTTGCGTAATCATAAAAATTAAGCGCAGGCAACGATTTTTTCTTCTGGGCAATCAGACTGTATTGAGCATGGATCCTTGAGTCTGATTTCAGGTTGTCATCCTCGGTTTTTCTGTTTGACATCGGAGCGTCATCTCGCTTTGTGGGCTCACTATCTTTCGACCATAAAGGGTACAAATTGTCTTGTGATCGACTCCGGTGTGTGTTGAATCCACTCTTTGTTTCTTCTGCACGATAAGAGTCTCTATGCGTTTTATTACCCTTTTTGTGAGGCGTCACGTTCTCAGACTGATTATCATTAGATGATTTTCTTTTTTCTAAAGATAAGACGTTTGGTCTTTCGAAAAATCTCTTTGGTTCTTTGGTGCTGGTGTTGCCCGTTGGAGATTTTGCAGGAGGCTGAGAGTTACTCACTGTAAGTTGAGGTTTTCTTAACGAATTCGTCAATTTTTTGTCTAGACGCTTGGTCAGCATAGTATGCTGTGGACCCTGATTCAAGCTGCTTAAGATCGCCTTTTGATCACCAAGTAAATAGCCCAGCAATTCTTGATGGAAGTACTCGCTTTCTTGATTAACTTGGGGCTTTTCAGGAGCAGGCTTAGACACTGTTTTTTGTTCTCTCCATAGTTTGTGCGCTAGCATGAGTCTTTTAGTGATTTCCATCTGTCGCAGGGTTGGCCCTTGCAGTTCGCGCTGGAACATCCCTTTAACTCTCTCGAATTGGATGTCTCTCGGGTCATACTCATCGTTCATGAGAATAAGTTTCCGGTGTTTGCGCTCAGTCGAAATCGGAGGCTCTTCTAACCCTTCATCTGATCCCTCTGCTTCAAGTTGCGTTAAGAAATGATTGATATTTATTTTCTTTTCTTCGGATAACGCGAGTTTCCTCTCATAACGTTTAAAGATGGTCTCGATGATTTTCAAGCCGTAAAGCACGCGCTTTTTCGACTGCTTTGTTGAATCGGTGACGAGATTCCATGCGATAGGCAACGGATGATTGATATTCACAGAGCTCAGCAACCTTCCATCCAGCTCCCAAATCCTAAAGTAGTAATCCAAAGAACTCGTCAAAAGCTTCTTCTCTGGGCAATGCATAAAAGTGAGCGTCGTCAGCACGTCTTTATGAGCCTGAAAACTGAAGAGATAATATTTCGAAAGATCTAACACCGCGCTTGATACTTCCAGCACAGAGTCTTCGCTCTCACTTTTATGCTGGCCTGAGATCTCTCCCGAGCGGGGTTTATTTTTGCAGCTGGTAGGAGTCACCATTCCGCTTTTTCGGTGAGACTCAGATCTCATTTTATTTTCAGGAACCGCCAGACGAATATGAAGTGGAGACTGGCCTGGACTCGGGTTCGCGAAAGAAGTCGTACTACCCACTTTTTGAGAAAACCCAGGGTTACTCTCATGTTGCACATAACTGTTTTTCACGCTGAATGTGTGGAGTTTATAGTTTTTTATCGCTTCCTCAAAGTTTTCATCAGTTATCCTCTCAGCGTTGTAGTTGGTCCTTGAGTTAGCATGAGGAATCAAAACCACGTCTTTGTCAGCGAAAATGCTATCGATTTGATACCTCAAGACTGATCCTCGACTCAAAGCGACGTATAAAAAGGCTTCTTCGGGTTTCACGACATCCTCAGAGTCATAAGACACGTCCAACAGCAATTTAGTCACAAAATTAGCTCCTCCAGTTTGAGATTCTTCAGACCCGAATCCTCCAATCACACTCGTTTTTTTGTTCACGTCCAAGATGGCTAGCTGCTTCATTTCTATATAAGTCACGTCCCTCCTCACGAAATGGATGAAATGAACGGTTCCTATATTTGTGCTGATCACGACTATTGAGTAGCCATTAATGAATTGTATCGTTGAAGGTTCCGCCCCTTCTTCGATCTCGATGCTTCCGATCAGTCGAATGTATTCGTAGTCGAAGAGATAGAGGGTATTGCTTCGATTTGCAGCGGTGATGAACAAGTTGTGATAAACGGAAACCTCCATGATCGAAATTTCCTTTTTAAAGTGGCAATTAGTCACCTTTCGTTTCACCTTAAATTTATCTTTTATTTCCTGCTGGATTTGCACGGAGGAGTCCCACCCGCTTGAAATTATCAACCTGTTTAGATAATCAATTTTCACAGAGCTGACTTCGTTTGAATGGCTATTCATCGGCTGCAGCAGCTCTCCAGTCGCATAGAGATATATGCCCAAATTGCCACGCTGGTCGCCCAGTATGAACTTCTTATTCCGTTGGAACATGCGAAAATGAGTAATGTCGTCCTCATTATTGCTCAGCAGCCCAGAATATACCTTTTTGAGTCTTCCGGTGTCAGCGTCGAGGAACCTCACTTCCTTTTTCGTGCAAACAATAAACTCATTCATCGAAGAATTGAATTCAACGCGAATTGGCCATTGCAATTCCTCTGATTTTATTTTGTTCTTAATATCATATGCGTCATCGAAATCAAGGATGTTAACTCGAGACCCTACATAGCAAATTTTAGCCACCTCATACATATCGACTAGCTTGGTGATTATGGTACGTCCTCCCATCTCTAATGTCTGCAGACAGTTTAGATTGCGAATATCCCAGACTTTGATATTTCCTATATCGTCAGCAGAAATCGCCATTGGAGTCTTTTCAATCACTGTCACCGCAGTTACCATCGATGGATGACCCAAGAGCCGGCCGACTTTAGAATAATCAAAATGAACCGGATGGATGTTCCATAGAGTGATCATGTTTTCAAATCCTGCGGTGATGAGCGTTTGGAAGGTGGACGAATAAACCATTGAATGCACTCCCGCATTTGAAAGAGCGATATTGATCACAACAACCTTGCGGCTAAAATCCCAAACAGTAATCATTTTATCCATTGAAGAAACACCTATGAGTTTAAGCACTTCGATTGGGATCACGTCAATAATGCTTGAGCGGATCTTATCGCATTTGTAGGTGTTTAATAGTAGCTCTTGCGAAATGTCCCAGGTGTAGAGTTGGTTAGTTTTATCGGTAGTTACCCACAGGTTTAAGAACTCAATGTACCAGATTTTAGTCTGGTATTCGTTGGTCATGCTGGCAACTGAAAATGATTTTTCAAATTCGAAGTTGTCGCCAGCATCCCAAAACGCAAGAGAATGATCTTTTAAGCACGCACCCAACTAATTGTGAAAAAAATTGGGGTTAATGACATATAATTGTGTATGAGTTACTCTTTTCTGTTTGTTCGACCAAGAGAAATCCATTATCAACGTGTCCTTCGCTTCCAGAAGTGCCTTTGGAGATATTCTTTTTTCCAGGATGCAATCGATGTTATAGATGCTGATATTATCAGCAAGAGCATCTAATGCAAATATTTTCTTGATCTCCGAAGCAAAACACGCACTAATTTCATTTATTCATTCAATGATGATCTCGAAATCTAGTAGCTTACTTCTTAATGCAGCCGTTTATATGATGAACTCTGTCGGTCGTGACTTTCGATTTTGAAATTCGCTTAATTGGCCCAAAAGAGTCTCCATAAACCACTGGAGCTTTCTACGAAGGGTTAACGTGCGTCATAATGGAATCAAATTACGATATCTATTTCTCGAATGCGTGCATCAAGCGACCCGAAACGTCTTTTAGGAGGGAGTTTCCTTGTGGGGATCACATGATTTGTCGAGGGAGTCTCATAAATAAATGACTGCGAAGAAATAGCAAGCAGGTTAGAGGATTAGCGAGGAGAGGGTATGTTACATCGACGATATAATTGATAATATCAGAGCATTTGACATGAGTTGTGAGACCGTAGCATTCGCAGATATCTTTAAACAAATCGATGAGCGCGATGACAATAAAAAGCGTCTGTTTAGCAGTGTGATCGATGATGTTGAGAAAAACGCGAACAAAATCGATAATATCGACGCCGCGTTTGTCATAGTCTCTGAAACGTTGTTCGATCATTTTGATCTCGTCGCTTTCTTCGATTACTGAAAGAACCCAAGCTTTGTTGAATTTTTTGATATAGAGATGGTTCCCTTCGTCACGTAAGGCAGTCACTTTCTCAAGCAACCGTTCTAATTCAGCCATGTGATTTTATTTCGATCTGGTCCGCCGTTTAATTTCAATAAGTTATATTTGTTTAGTTTAATGTGATTTTAGTTAAAAGAAAGCGCTGATAATTGTCTTTCAACATCGTAAACAATAGGGGGATATGTGTTGATTGACAAACCAGGCAACATCTGTTTTGGGCTGATTCTCTGGCCAATAGGGAATTTTAAAACGACCTAAGAAGATATAAATTGAACGTTATTTGAACAAGAGCTAAGCTCGTAAAACATCGTTGTCAGCATTTGAAAGTGTGGACAACCGGATGCATTTGAGGGATTAGCAAACTGAAACTGACACCAATTTACTACTATGATCTGAATGAATTATCGAAACAATTTAATCCATTTTCCTTAATTAGCTAAACAAAAAATTATGTAGGCTCAATCCTTTGCAAATTAATAGAATTTATACTAAAACTTCGAAATTCATATATTTGTCAATATTTCGAAGCAACACAGTATTCTGATGATTGGGTGTTTCATCATTTCTCGAAAATAGTTTTTTCGGAAGAATAAAACTGTTGTAACTTGCATATTTTCTTCAACAATGTGAAGGCTTATCTGAAAACATTCTCTACAAAGAGAAGAAAAAAATGAGTGAAACTTTATAAAAATAATAAACGAGAAGCTTAGCTTCTGTATTCCAGTTTTTCTGATGAAAATGCTTGTAACTCAGTCTCAAACTTACCTTAGAGGCAGTTTGTACTCCCCAATAATTCTTTCTCTCTCTCTTGAGAGAATTAGAATCAAAATACCTGACTAAACTGATTAATGGATGGAGTGGGACATTAAAACAATCAAATTGACCAGTTCCAACATTTATCGGGTTAAAAACATATAAAATAAATTTACGATATTCAGGTGGTTCATGGGACTTTGTAGAAGTAAAGACAAATATGTGGACAGACCTCAACACCAACTAAACTTTCCAATTCAGCATATTGAGCCGAAACCTAATTTACCAATACCCAAAAGAAATCCGCCTCCACAGCAACGGCAACAGCCTTCTTTGCCTACTTTAATTTCACTCTTTAATGAGGATGCAAACCGACGAAAGTTTATGCAACAACTACGCACTCAGTCTCGGAATATTATCAAAATCAGTTGCTCTGAGACAAATGTTGAAGAATGTGTTTTTGTGCTGTTTCTCAACAAGGAGGATCCTTACAGCTCCTTTATACTCCAAATTACGAAGGAAGAGAGCATATCTCTCTCTGTCCGTACTGTTGCACAACAATTAGCCTCTCAATTCCATCTCAATCGCGACATTGAAATCCAAGAGACATACTACACAGATCACATCGAACTTGCCAAACCTATCAGCTATTACTTGGATTGCCAGCCTCTTTACTTCATTTTCCGTGATACATTCAGTTTGCCTCTCGGGATTAAATCCCAGGGCACTCAGAGGGATGATATCATTGTTAATTTGGTTTCTGATGTATCAGGTGCTGCGATTCACGAAAAAATAAGAGTGCATTTGATGAATGATGATGCTTCTTATCTAGTAAGTTTAGAGAACAATGCTGATGGCACAATTGCAATCCCTAATCAATCGAGCTTTACTTTGGGTAAAAAAATCGAAAAGTTCACTCAAGGACGCCTGGTTGTAAGTAATTTGGCTCCTGAAATCAAGATTGTTATAAACACCCTCAGAAGAGCAACAAAAACTATCACTTGTTCACCAGATATATTCATAGAGGGACTAAAAGGTGAAATCCAGAAAGAACTGCACATTCCTGTTCAATATCAAGAGATCGTCTATCGGAACAGGAAACTTAACGATTATGAAACACTAGTTAATGCAGGAATTCATGATGAAGACAATATATTTGTAATTACCAGGCTCCCTGTGAATCCCTCAGAAATAGTGCTTATTGAAGGGAAAAACAAATCGCTTCGAGTTCAGCCTTACGATGATGCTACTTCTCCTGCATGGAGAAAATTACTGCCAGGCCTTTGCATTGAGGGGCAATGTCTAAACAAAAAGTGCTCGTCTGAAGGCAATGTTATAGTAGCTTTAGGGTTCACGATGTTTGATATATTTGCTGATAGAGAGATGTGTAAATGCCCAGTGTGTGATTCTGCCATCAAGCCTGAAAAAATGGGGTTCTATCAATGCATGTATACGTGGAGTTGCATAAAAAGCAATTCGATGGACTCAATTGTGCGATACTCACCTCAAGCTTGGAAAATTCAATACGATTTTAACTTTGAATTTTCATTTCCTTTGGGAGAGGAACGACTTCCAGAGATGACAAGTTACAAAGTGTATACCAAAGAAATTAATTTGCGACAATTATCACAAAATCAAATAACAGGAGAGTTCAATATGGCATGCGTCGTCTGCAAAGAATATCTGCCTCTTGCACGGAAAGAACCATGTGGTCATGCCCATCATGAGGAATGCTACTCAAAATTGGCTGAGGTTATTAGTTCGAAATGTCTTTTATGCTCAGTGTGATCGAAATTTCAATGATACTCTAATTTCCTTAAGAAACATTGAAACGACGTAATTTTATAAACAGTAGTTAAGAATTTATTAAGAAATGAAAAATCCTGTTTTATTTTATTTATTTCATCTCTTCATTTAATTGTTGCAGAATTCTTACGCTCTCACTCAGTCCATGAAATAGCTTCTCTTAGGCCATCGCGGAATTTCTAAGAATTCAGACCTGCTAACCGTAAAATTAAATTCTGGAGATAAAATCAATAATGGTATGTACTCTTGAACTTGAGAATTGGTGAATAATTTGAGTTTAGCTGCCAATCATTGCTGAAAGGATTAAAGTTCAAATAAAACCAACAAGAAAATATGGTGCATTGTTTTAAATATAATACAAAAAAATTAATTCGCGCTATTGAAACATCTGAAATAACACACAATACTCATTAATTCTATAATTCAGCGATTAGATAATGAAATTATCATTATTAAAGTTGCATACACTCCTCTCCTCGAAGACTTACATAGCTTTCAGTGAATCTCTTTCACTCTACTACCTGCTATATTCAAAAGAATTTTGCTCGACAAATTGGACACGTTGACCTTTTGTCTTCATTCCGCGCTTTCGCTTCCCAATTCAAGATGCAGACACAGCAGAACGAATGCTTACAATTGTGGTTTTTAAACAAAATCACTTGATCACTGTAACAGATGGGGCAGTATTGCTGAGCAATTGCATTCGCGGTCTCCAACTCAGGTCTTCGGTAGTTTGGACAAGGAGCGTTTTGGTTCTGAAAGTCAAAAAATTGGTCGATACAATAGTTGCAGGTGCAGTTTGGACTGCTTGTCAATGCACTCATTTCAGAAAAAAAAATTGTATTCTATTCAGATCGTTTGGCTACTATATATAAACCCACCATGAATTAAATTTACTGGATAAAGTTTAGCTCTTATCTTCCAATTCAGTTCATCGCATCGAAATTTATTCTCGTCTGTTTGTTAGGAACCTGCTCTTGGCTTGGCATCCCGAGACACTTCTTTCATCTAATTTTGCTCTCTGGTGAGAGTTAAGCATGGTGTCTCACCGTATTTTGGTCACTTTGGGTCGATTTAGGTCAGTATTGGGTCGTTGGTTTAACAGGCAGAAGATTGATCACAGTTCCATCGAGAAGGACTAATCGAGTAACTAGTTTCTGGTCTACTTGTTTAATTCATTAAGATATTTTTTAATTTTACTGGAAAGCTCTTTTAATTATTACATAAAGAACATTAAATAGTCGAGAAGGTTTATTCAGCACCTTCAGTTGTGGCGACTGCTAGCTGCAGAAGTGCGTTCAGTGACAGTTGCGACGAATTAGCGAAATGCCAGAACGTAAGTCAGCAGAAAAGAAGCCTCTCCAATCAATAATGTAATGATGTTTTGCTACTTGAGTGGGAATAGCAAACAAAGCCTGCTATCTCATGGTGTATTTTTTGTATTGAAAGAGCTATTTTTTTGAGAGAGATGCCTGAGTGAGGATTTTGGGCGTTGCAATGATTGGGACAATTCAATTGTAATTGTTAAAGAGAATTAAAACAGTAACAATTCTATTATTTTGATACTGGATTATCTCGTGCAGTATAAATCTTTTTACTTGACATTCGCAGATGATTTGATTTTAAGACGAGAACTGAATAAAACCACTGCTCTATGTAAGTACCGATAAATTCGAGATTGAGTTCCTTTCCAGTATCCCGTAAAACGAAAAATTAAAAGAAAGCTAAAAATTCTCTCCTTCCTCAGCAGGCAAGTTCTTATCGAAACAGCTGAGCGAAAAGTATACTTCCGATCAAGTAACAAACCTTTTCTAAGGCAATAAATTGTTAAATTTTCGAAAGGGGTTAGTTGCTATTTCCTAACCGTTTTGAAGAAAAGGACAAAAACTTGATCTAAAGAAAGAGAACCCTTAATGAGACAATGATTATTATAGTGAATTTCTTCAGTGATAATTCTCAGTTTGTTTGTTTTTTTCAACGCAAAAAAAAAAAACTATCTTCGAGAGTAGTTGACCGGGCTCCCCTAGTACACAATGCAAATCGAGGAAAAGCATTTGATAGTTTTCTTTTCTGAAGTTCTCGCGTTCATTAAGCGTAATAACATTCTGGACTATTCTATTCCACTAGGAACGCCGAACGCTCTAAGGGAATTTGAGGGATTCAATAAACCCAGCATCATCTCTCATCATTCGATTGTATACACCTTTAGTAATAAGGTTTGAGGGGGAACTACCTAATGCACATGGTTTTGCTAAATGTTTGAGTATTAACCAAATTTTTCTCTAAATTACAGAAACTGGATCAAGAATAGAATCTTCGAAAATTTATTGATTCTCTTTAACAGTAAATTTACTGCTTAAATTCGAGAAAATACGCTCTTGGGTTCCTTATATGAGAGTTGCTGATTCGTCTCGAATTCTTTTTCGAACTCAGGCTACTTACTAATTCAGACTGCTGGAAATCTAATATTATTTCTATCTAAGTTTAGACCCAATGGAAGTCATTGATAAATCTCTTGGCTCAGGTTTCGAGGACTATGTCAAGCCAGGCGAGGTATTTATGTTCTCGAAATCATATTGTCCCTATTGCGATGAAGCCAAGCATATCTTGGAAAACCTGGAGATTAAGTTCAAATGCATTGAATGTGATGAAGTCAAAGTTCCAGATGCAGTGATCAGTGAGATGCAGAAGAGATCTGGAATTAAGACCTACCCTAATATTTGGGTTGATGGAAAGTCAATTGGAGGCTGCGATAAACTCAAAGCTGCAAAAGCAAATGGAAGTCTGTTCAAGATGCTTGATGAGGCAAAAATAAGCTATAAAAAGAGCTAAACCTTCTTGCTTGCCTAATCTGAATTAAATTGTGTTGGTCTTGTGTTAATGAGAAAAATAAATTTGAATTAGTGAATATTATAGAATAACTTGCTTATCCTTTCATAAGTTGCTATCTCTTCACATTGAACCAAAAAAGAAAAATGCTTTAACCGTCTAGACTAAACTTCTCTCGTTATAGCCAATAAACGCTCTCTCTCTTTTCTGAGCAAGCTGTTTCGTTGTTCTCGAAAGGAGATATATTTGTTGATAGTTTGTTTTCCAGAGTCGTTGAATTATAAAGTCCTGGTTATCAAATTAATTATATGAAGGATCAGCTTGACTTCAAGAAGGGGGGAAATCAATTTCGAACATTTGTTGGGATACAAACAATTTTTGCTGGATGTCTCAGTCTTTAAGTTAATAAGCTTTCGGTTAGTTAGCGTTTGGTTTGCTAACAGCATTTGGCTTGAATAATTTTTATTTCACAAATGAATTGATTAATCAAGCTTTTATTTTCAATTTTGAAAATGTTAAATTGTTGCGCATATTTGTGAAAGAATATTTTAAAATAGCTATTGCTCATAATAACAGAGTGACTCTATCATTATCCTTATTATAATCTAGAACTCCACAACAGATTTCATTGTTAGTAAAGAAGCTACAAAACTAAAACGATGGAATGAAAATTTAAATTCGTAAACATTTTGGATTTTACCCCCTGAAATTGAAAAGCTAACAATCTTTTCTCGAAACCACCTTTAACATTAAAGTTGTTTTTTTATTTATTAGATGCTCCCAACAGCTAAAAACTCATATCCGCTTAAGTAAAACCTGTTTGCGTGTGTTTTATTAAACTTAATTAAAGCTGCGATTTTCAAATACACTTTGTCTTTAAAACAAATTACCTTTATAGGCAATTCACTTTAGATATTAATGGTACTTTACAGCGCAATACAATAACTATTCAAATCAGATAATTAGCGAGGAAATAAACAAATTTTTTTTACCAGTGACCTTACCATCCATTACACTGTTAGCTCTTGACCTAAATTACACAAAATTTCTATTACACCCTTACACTTACAAAGTTTTCAGACTGTATCACCTTCGGCCAAGTTTGAGATCAGGTTTATTTGAATTATCCATGCAATGACAGATTCATACGAGATGCGAGGACTACAAGACGCACTTTTCGTATTTGAACGCCATTGATGAGATATACAAATAAATGCAAGATGAATAACTCAAAAAATTGAAAAGTTCGTAATGATGGGGCCTATTTCAAGACGAAAGACCTTCCCTGGACTACTGAGCGAGCCATGTGTCGGTCTAGGTTGCCATCTGTGAAGGAAATGAGAGCAGTCTTTCAATTCAAAGAACTTTTTATATTACTTTGAATTAATTATATGCAATTCTGAAAATCGAAATTTGTAACAATGAAGATTACGAAATATGAAATAGTTGAGTTGGTGATGACGTAAAAATTCCTTCTACATTAGTATACTAAAGTGTTAGCTTGTATTCTGCAGAAATATATTAATCAGGAATTTAGTTGCATCAACAAGAGTTTATATTAGTTGTAGATATAGTGATTTGAGAGAGTTCGCTGTTACTTTAATTGATAGTATTCATTAGTAATAATTATGTAAAATACTAACGAGATCACTCGAATTCCTAGTACTTTAAGCGGTTATCATAAGAATTCTATGGCATTTATACTGTGAATGAGTAGATCGAAGGAATCAGGTATCAATTCTAAACATGCCTAAATTCCTTGCACATCACATATTTTTTCCTGCCTTGTAATAATGATTGAAAATAAACGGAACTTTGCTTCATTGTAACTGTTTCTTTTCTCCCTATTATCAAAATCACTAGCAAGGTCAAATATATAGCTATCTAAACAAGAAGACCAACTAACATATTCACTCTTATGCAAGACAAGGTGAATGTATGACCGTGAAGCGATTACAAGGTCAAAAATTGAGAAATCCATAATTGATAGGTTGCTATACAAGGGAAATAGATCGTTATCTCTGAATAAAATCCAAAGCTGAGGTAGCTCAAAGAGCAAAAGAGTTATCTCTTGAGCGAAGGAAGTTTGACTTGAGAGATCACGTTGGCTCCGACTAGAGCTAGTTTCCTCTTATCATAGTTGCTTACGAGAACTTCCTCTTCTGTTTCTAGAATTTAAAACGTCAATACAGACCCCCAAAAAAAAAATAATTCACCTTTTTTATTATACCAAGGAAGACGCACTGGATATGCATCTTTTTGGCCTGCTCTCAACACAGCCTCAACTTCAGAATTCAGCACGTTCTCACCAACCAGCTAATTGGATTATATCACAATTACAAAAAAAATTCAAGTATAATACCAGAAGATCTTCACCATCATTTAAATTTGCTTTCACTTTATCAATCAGCCTTTGATTCTCCAGCATTCTAATCATACTATATTCTCTTTCTGTTCTCTCAGAGGCCTTCGGATGCATCGAAGATCTATTTGAGACTATCGTCGATATAGTGTTTTGAGTAATCTGAGTAGTCTCTCGAGGGCTAGTCAAAATCGACGCCAACGATTTCGGTTTCCTAATGATCTCGAGTGGACCTCGACTGCTATCCAGCATCCCTGTTTTAAACCCAGCAGGCAGATCATCCTGAACTATCGCTCCTCGAACATCTTTCAGCCCAGGGAACTTTCTCAAGGCCATATACCAATATAAAATTCCATGCCTCTCTTCATCACTTTTTATCACCTCAAACGTCTCAGCTCTTTCTCTCTTCTCCCGATATTCATCTGCTTTTACTGCCACTGACTCTGTTGGAGAGCGCCCAAGTAAAGTGTTAGCGTATTGAATCGTTTTATCCCAGTGATCTTGTGTGTCTACATATCTATCGAGGATCCTCTTTTCTTTCGTAAAATATAGCCTATCACTTGTTTTTAACTCCCCTGAAGCTCGATCAATGTCATAATAAAATTTATTCTGGCGTTCCTTCATTTGATCAATGAGCTCTAAGAGCTGCTCTCTTGACACTTTTGGTTCCTTTTTCACTTCTTTTCTCACAGGTTCTATTTTCTTCGAGGTACCCGGCGATAGGCGTGAATGAGAACTAGAAGGCATGAGATTCGAAACATGCGTATTAGCACGATGCGTGCTCATCGTTAAGTCGCTAATACTGAAAGAATTCTCAGTGTCGTGATGTTTTCCATGCAGCTGGGATTGCTTTTTCCGTTGTTGCTTGTCGAAAAGTTCAGTAGTTCCGACGATCGAGTGTCTTACTAATTTACCATTGCGAATCACTGGTCCTTTGATGAGTTCTTGGTACTTGGAAGAGTGGAGTGAGTCTGTGCTGAATATGTTCTTCTTGGCAGCTGAAAAACTATCGTTTCGCTTTGATTGATATCCTGAATACTCTTCATTGAGTATTTGGTTTAATTCGCAGGGTTCTTCTGAGATCTGACCTAAGCGGAGTTGATGTGGATTCTGTTTCTCAGGTTTATCATCTAAAACGTCTTCTACTTGAACTTTCCTCGCGATGTGGGTTGGGAGGATTGGGTATAACTTTGGAGTCTTTTTCTTTCGATGGGGATCGGCAAACGAGGCCTGAGAAGGGATGCTTTCGATTTGTTTCTCTGGTGAGAAGAGGTTTTGGATTAGATCTAACTTGGACATGTATTCTCTTAGGAATCACTATTATTTAAGCTTTCCTCTCTTTCAAAAAGTTATCTTTTTAATTTTTATGCTAATAAATTTGTTTCACAATCCGCTGATTAAAACTAAGTCCAATTTTTACTCATAACTTAGGATGCCCTTTGTAAATGTGGACAAATTAACATGGGAGTTCTATTGTTACCTGTTCTGAACAACAATAGCTCCCAGAAATTCAATGTGCCATGGAATAATATAGGATGGGAAAATGATAGTCGAGTTGACGAGACTTTGGTAAGTATCCTTGCTATTAATGCCAATATGTTTTTTTGAAAGACCTTCTGATTTATTGAACATGTGCTTTCAAATGAACAATTCCAAATTACACTCAAACTCCAAAACTCAATACACAACAAGAAGAAAATGTAAAAAAAAACAAAACAAAACAACACGACTAAAACTCCATGAAGGTGTTTGGAGAACGGCCGCTTCTCTCAAAGAAGCAAGATCGAAGTTTTTAATTGTTACATTCAGCTCTATTGACATCATTTAACCAATCATCACAGAGAAATCCAGCACTACAACTTTCATTTACATTCCCCTCAAACAGTAAATCGCTAGCTGGTTTGGAAAACCGCTGGAATGCTACTACTAATCTGGAAAGCCTTTTCGTGATTACTCAAATTTTTTACTCTCAAGAATAAATCTGATTTCTTTTGTAGAGCAATTTTATGATTAATTTCGTCGAGAAAAAATTTAAATCAGAACATGAGCAAGCTAACTGAGAAAACCACACATGGATCGTATCATGGAGTATAATTTATGAAAACCACAGCATCATTCTTATGACCTTCAATAACAAATAGCATGAATATATATTGAAAATGTCCGCCACTGAAGATAAATTGACGATTACAATTGAAGATAAGATCACAGGATTTCTCTGGAACAATACCTTCAATGCAAGCCATATAGAAGCTATAACCGAGGAGACTGGGAACCCCAAGAAGTTCGAAACCTTTATCAAAATGCTGGATTTAGCCTTCACAAACGAAACGGGCTTCCTCTACCTTGATATTGTTACGTAAATTTCCTTCTTGACCGTCTTAGAGCTTCTATTGCAGTCCCAGTGACATCGAAGCGATAAAGAACAGGAAAAAAAGAAAGGAGAGCAGCAACGAAGTCCAAAATCCAGACGCTAAGCGCTACCTTATCCTCACGCATATTATCGACTTCGAAAAAACGTCTTTTCCGTTGCCTCTTAACCTTGACGTAGACAACTTTAACGCAATCTTGTTCGGAAAATGATTATTCGTTGCTTCCTTTAGGAAAATTCGGACCCAGAGACGTTAAAAGAAATTATTAGTCATATGAGAGCCCAGATAGAAGAACTAAAAAATAGAAAAACGACAAGGCCGAGCGAATTCGCGACCAAATATAATCCGAACAATAGTTTTACAAATCAGGAATTCATGGATTCTCCAGATTTCAGGAACATTAAGTCAGAAAACGAGATGCTAAAGGACAAATGCAAAAAGTTTGAAGAAGCTCTGGGACTAGTAACAGAATATTTTGTGCTGGCTAACATCAATAATCACTCAAATTAGATTGTATCAAAAAATAAATCAATTGGAGCGTTTGAGTTCGACCTATTGTTGAAATCGAAATTAGATGTAACATTTTGCAGGCGACTTTTTCCAATAAGAAAATTTTCATCAAAGCTTGAAAATGAACTTGATTTCGTGAAGAAAGAGCATCAGAAAGAAGTCAAAAGCCTCAACGAAAAGATTGATGAGCTTTACAAAGAGTTAGGTGGTGCTCGGATGGAAGTCAATCAGTTGAGGTCACAAATGGCTGGCATGAGAGAAAACGTAATTCAGAATTCGCAGGCGCGAGTGTAAACATATATATAATCATAGGGAGGAGCAGCACAATCAACCCGGAGAAATCTTCTCGTGCAGAGTGAAGAGGATTTAATTGGGTTATCGATGTCGAAGACGATTATTTCACATCATAAGAAGCAAATTGAGCAACTTACTAATGTATTGAGAATCATTGGAATTTTGTCGCTGATATACTTAATTTGTTGTAGGAGCTAAATGATCTTAAATCAATAGAAAGTAAGCAGAGAGTGAGGATCAGACAGCTTGAAAAAGAGCTCGAGAGCGCGTTGAGAAGAATGATCAAATCTCAATCTGCTCATCAGGCAAAGAAGAAAGCTCCTTTCAATACCAATCAGCAGGAATACGAACGAGAAGAACCAAGTAATCCAGAATCTTAAATTATATATGTAAACAACTTTCAATTAGATAAGAAAAAGCCTGCTATACCTACAATATCAACTCAAAAATCCTCTGAAGAGAAAATGCGTCCTGAAATAAGAAGCCCTCAAATTTCTCCAAAAACTACCGGACTTAATTTTGTAAGTTATTAATCGAAAGAGACACCCGAAAACCAATTATTCATTAGAGAAAAAATGCGAATTTGAGGGTGATTTCAGCTCGTCCCAAGAATCCGTACCAAAAAATCGCCTCACATAAGCATACGATTAGCGTTTATGGAGGTATGAAAGAACCAGATGTCCAGTCTCCAGGGCAGCACCACGTTGATTTGGCCTCAAAATGGCTCAACACGATGAATTCAGGTACAAAGAGGATCGTTTTGTAGACTAACATTCACATCTAAGCGACTTCTATCCAAATCGCCTCTCCAAAGACAAGTGTGGTGAAGCGATTCCCCCATGATTTCACTGAAAATGATATGGCATCTCCCAGCTCTTACCTGCAGACTACGCAATCTGCTGGACTGCATCCCCTTCATAGGAAAGCCCAAAGCAAACCTGATATTTTCTTCAATAGAAACAAATTATCTGACAATACTGGAAGTAAGTTAGCTTTATACTCTTTGTTGAATTCAACTGATTCGCTAGATTATATGAAAATGAGCACTTTGAAGCAGACCAATGTGATGGACCAAATGAGCATGAGTGATAGCTCAATTGATTTGCATGATATTGATGATAGAATTGGAAAACTTTAGCAAACCATAGGTCTAATTCTTTAATAATACATACATCTTTTTTGCTACAAGGCAGGAAGTAATAACTTTATTGTTGTTGTTTTTTTCAACACTGATATCAAAAAATGCATAACAAGTCACTTCTACTAAAATTACACCTATTAGAGTGAGTCTGAATTAATAAAAATATATCTTGAATTGTTGTATGACAATTAGATCATATGAATATCAAAAAAACAATTTGGAAATAACAATTATCTCTAAGGTAATTCTGTAAATGAAAAATTATTGACGAAGTAAGTGCTTTGTTCACCGAGTTTGTACTTTAGTACGCTCCAGCAGCATTTATATAGCAATGAAGCTTTTTCTGAAGTGAAAATTTGGAAAATGATTGAATAATCTAGTTAATAAATCAATCGAATAAAAGAGAGCTAGACAATGCTTGTTCTTCTTGAAATCTTTATTGATAGACTACAATTCAGGCTAAATTTGTCTAATATCTCCAATTATACTTGGTAAATCTCAGTTTCTCCGCTCTCATTAAAAATGCAATTATAACTTTTCTTCTATCGGTTATGATTTCCTGACTAATGTCGCGGTAGCTTGTTCAGGATGCTCTCTGCTCTTGTGAAAATCAGTCTCATCAATGCATTAGTGAAGTCAAAGTGAGCAATGAGCCTGAAATGAGTATGAATGAGTTTTTATTTGATGTGATTAATTCAAATGATCGCGCGAATTCCCTGAAATAGCAAAGCGAAACAGCAATTCTTATTAATGTGGCACTATTCATAGATACCTTGAGAAGATTCAACCAAGAGATTGCAAAGCAGACATTACTTCTTTGTATTAACAGGAAAATCTGACAAGATTTGCCACCTGTAATCCTATTTTTGATAATGCACTCTCAAAGCCAAACAACCATCCTGGCGCCAAGAGGTAAACATTTTGCTAGAGTGAACAAGAAATTACTTCTAACAAACCCGAAATTCTTTGTTTGGGGGAGGGGGTGCAACCTCTAATAGTTTGCTATCGCAGTAATTTTGAGTGAGACCTTTACTTCACTGATAAAAGTTTCAATTTGAATGCTTTTGATATTTCCATTGTTGTACATACTTAAACTCATGAAAAAAGCAATAGTATTTTATCCTCAAACTTTCATTTTCAGATTCAAATGATTTCCCAAAACACAAAATAAAACCTTGCACCTCTTTAATGCTACGAATTGAAATTATAGGCAACAATTTTAATAACTTCATAGTGCGTTTCTAATAATTTTAAGGAATCATCTCTCGAGAACAATCTGGCGTGATATAACAGAATCGTTCGACCTATGCAAGAACCAACTGGTTTTGATAATCACTCAGGCAACAATGATGACGCTCTTGACCGTCCAACTCTCAGAGTGAGCACAATGAAGATATCAGCCAAAAAGAAAGGTAGTCTTTCATTCTCAAATGATAAAATGTAATTATTTCTTCTTAGCGGTGGATTTGACACGAAGTGACGGCTTGCTGAGGCTCGAAGGTCCTCATCACCCTTATCCTATCCAAAACGCGAATTCTATGCAGCTGGGCAATGAAAAAAATCTCGTAATGTCGAGCTTTATACTCTCTCTCAACTATTTTTCAGGATGTTTTTAATATAACATACACCTTCTACCATGTTTACAGAGAAAAAAAGGACAGCGAGACAATTACTCAGATTCAAAGTGAATTTCCTAAAGATTGTACCGTTGAAGAAGCAATCGAAGAAATAATTCAACCTTTTAATGAGGAATTAACCAACAAAGGTCTCGGTTACCGTCTTGGTATTGACGCTAATGACTACAACCTTTATTTCGCGAAGAAGACAGGCCAACATAAGCCAGATTTCCCAGGTGAGCATCGGATCGATGATTTTTTTTTTAAAACAACATTTATGTTTAGCATTGGCGGGAACACAAGTTTTGAGTCGAACAACAGCAAAAAACTTCACACTCGTTGAAAAAAATCCGAAAGCGATCATTAAAGTAAATTCATACACTAAAGGAAAAAGCGATTCTGGGCGAAGTCCTACAGCTGGGTCCCGTGGCTCGATCAAATTAGAGGGAAGTAACGGTATGATAAATCCAGGCGTTCCAGTGGCAGACTCCACTAGAAACACCGAAAACACGGTTAATGGGGTATTTGAGTACAATCAACCAGAGGACACTGAGGAAGAAACAAAGACGTGCTGCTGGTGTTTCAAAATAAGTTCCAAAAAGTCTAAACCGAAACAGGATAATGATATCAGTATGCAACTGAACAAAGACAATTCGTTACAGCAGCCGCTAGTCCAGAGAGCATGATTCTCTGGAAGTATTTTTAATAATTACTATCGTTAATGTTTGTAAGAAAATTCAACTTTAGAAATTGTTAAACGAATGTCTGGAACTATTTATGATATTTCCTGAAACTGAATTTCTCAAAAATATCATTTTTCATGAACATTCGAGTGGCTTGAGCTATCGTGAACTAAATCCGGATAAAAGTGACGACCTCAAAAAATATAATAATTTGATGCAGTCTTCATTAATTGACACTAAAGATGCATCGAACCATATCCTCAATATTCTAAGGAGTCTTATCATTTTTTTTTGAATCTCAATTATTGGGAACATTACAACCAATGAAATAGTTAATTGTTTATCGTGGGTCTGTGTTATGAAATACTCAATGTATATTTAAATTTGTGGAATCCTACTTAAATCATGCACAATTACAATGAAAAAACCTATCGTTCCATAAGTTACTCATTTCTTACTTTATTTCGAAGATTAAGTTAATTTTTCTTCTGTCCAAAAGAAGAAAGTTAGATGAAGCAAGCTGAAAAGACGCCTTTAAAAAGAAGTGATATGAGTTACACATGATGATTCATTTCAAATTGTTACCGCTGTCTTTGCCTTGGGTGGTTATAATATTTGAGGTGGAAAACTCGATAACTCTCACATTAGTATTATTTGATGAAGTCACTAAATACTTGCCATTTGCGCTCCAGCGGACTGTGTTCATATTGCCAGCTTAGAAAATATTTTTTGTGAGGTTATATAATTTCAAGTAGCTTGCCTCTTTCCGAAACGGAAGGATGTCTGGAAATTTCGTTTTCTCGTTTATCATAGATTGAGAAATAACCACCTGTATGAGAACAAGCCACCAGATTCCCGTCATAACGACAATCAATCCACCCTTTACATTATTTTACATAGTTATGAGAAATTCATTGTTAGAGCTTTTGATACCAATCGTATGCTCTGCGCCGTTGCGAGATGCCCCTGATTTGTTGATTAGCTGGACTTTCTCAACATCCAGAATGTTGATGTTGTTGTCATCATATTTTACAAAGATGTGGGGATCGTTAGCAAGTGGACTCCAACGACATCGCAAACGGTTTGACCATACCCCTTATAATAACCGAAATTATTCCTCAGTTAGAAAATCTCTAATACTGCTGTTTGAAGGCTCAAGTTGAAAATCCAGTAAATGTTTGTTCGTGTTTACGTTGGAGACAACCAACATTCCTTGATCATCAAATACAGCGATCATTTCGCCTTCAAAATCAAAGTCAAAGCTATCTATACAGCCTATCTCACAATCAGGAGTTATTACACCAATGCATGATAGTTTATTTTTACCGCTGTGATATGCTTGCCAAGAGGTCCTCCTTAGTAAGGTCTGGCTGTTTAAGTCGAAAAGATGGTAAGCCACATTGTTTCTCGCAGGAAGGATCGCCATTCTATTCGTTAATGCATTAATAGCGATATCTCCCCATCCCACCTCTGAATAAATGCAACTTATCAAACGAATGTTGAAACAATTGTGTAAAGTACCTCCAGAAACACTCTCAAACTGAAAGACTGATTTATTCTTTCCTTCCTCAAGGTCGAATATTTCGAAATTAGCAGTGTGCAGGTCTGGTGAATGGATTAATGAAACAATCCATTCGGTGTTGGGAATTTCTTTGACATGACTCCAATAGTAATCTACAATTTAAACAGATTATATTGAAATTAAATGCGCGTGTTTTACTTCCTCGTTGATTGATTTGGACGCCTTGGAGCTGAGTTTCATTTGGTTCGGTCAAATCGTAAACTTTAACCAGATTCTTCTTCCATGAACAAAAAGCTATTTTATGTGGATCACCTCTTTGAAGCCGATTGTCTCTTTCGAGCTCACCATAATGTTATATAGTCCGCACTGTGTTTCTAAAGGATCAAATGTTGAATCTTTTGACTTTTCTGTCGTTAACTCTTCAAACGATTTATCAGATAGATCTGCCGTTCGTATTAACAATTCTTTAAGGATTCGTTTAGAGCTTTTCTGTATCTCCAATTCTTCAATCATTCGATCAAATTTGCAGTTATGTTCTTTCACATCTTGAATTTCGGCTATTTCTTCCAGCATTTTCTTTGGCTTGTAACGTCCTAGAATGCTTAATCCCAAGGAATACATCTCCGGTTTGGTCGTATCTGGTAATTTAGCATAGCACTTTCCAGACTCTTCCATCGCATTCAAGTCTAAAGCTTCCGGCCAGTCGAGGATAAAATAGCGCTTATCCCCAGATTGCATTTGAAATATTTTATCAAGATCGAGTGTGATTCTCTCCACACCATTTTTCATTGATTTAAGATGTCTCATGTCAGAAGTCACGTCTTCAATCAGCTGTTGTAAATTTAGTTCATTAGCTTTAGCAAGGTTCGCAGCTGCGTCATCCTGACGCTTGAGAGGGACATATGGGAGACTTGCAAAAGCTAATTTATTTTGAGACGACTCAATGTGTTTAGAAATCACGGCATTTGGATTAATTTTCAAGAGATGGAGCATCTCTTGAAGAAACCGCGTTGTCGCTAAGTCGGAGTCTCTCTTGTAAAAATCAGAGTTGGTGTCTAGAACTCTGATTGTGCAGATTTCATTCGTTTCATTTGAGATTGCCTCAAATAATTGATAATAAGTCGTTTTATGAACGAACTTAATGGTATGATATTGACTCAGCAGGTTTGGTGGAATCATGGCTATAGTCTCCATTGATAATGACATGAATGAAAATGATTTTTACTTGATTTGATTTTGTTGAGAATAATTATAATTACTGTGATTGGTTGTGATTATTTATATCCCATATGTGCGATTTAAACAATTACGTGATCACTGGCTTACTGCAGAAATTAAAGCATTCACCTACCTTTCGAAATTACAACGCTTTCAGTCAAGAGTACACACAAATAATGAGCTTTCATTTCATGAAGTTTTACTGATAATATGTTTCCAAGAAATAGAAATTTGCCTTTCTTTAATCTTGACAGGAAAAAAAAAAAATTTTGATCAATTGAGCTTCGAATAGAAGCCAATAGCGATATGAACCTCCCAACGTTCAATGTCTATCCTCTTGACCAATTCCGGAGGAGATCCGCCTAAAGCTCGACCAGGAAATCATTTTCAAAATTAAGAGCCTTGTTGTGTTTTATTCAATTTATTAGAGCCCCAAATTAGGCGGCCACGATCTCGGAATTCAAATTTTAGTGTTCTCTTTTAATTGATTGGCTCTAGCTGAATAAACACGTTTTCGTTGGAAGCGCTTTCTATTGTGGAATGGACCTCCAATGTTAGCTGATGAAATTTTGCCTTTTCCAACTGTTACTAACTTATTTGTAAACAAATTTTGTGCGTTAATCAGATTCAAATTGCTTCTTTGATTTATCAAAACAGAAATTATGCATAAATAATCTCTCGCAGCATTTCACAACGAATCCATTTTATTGAAGAGACTATTTAAGGCTTATACTTAGATCGTATGTTTACGCTTTTCCTGCTTTCAATTGCATGGTGGCATTGTAAGTTCTAGCAAGATTGACTTCACAAGTAGTGATTTGGTCTCTCAGGAACTGAAGATCTTCCTCCTATTAAATTATCGTTATCTATTGCTCAAAATCATAGTTTTCTTACGAAGACTTTCAAGTTGGATTGAGCGTTCTCAAGATTCTTAGTCAAAAGTGTCTTTGCTTCAGCAAATGTATATTCAACCATGATGTTCGCGCCAAGCCAGAGGTTAACTTTATTCGTTCCCTTTAGAATCTTACCCTTTGCCCAAATAGTGTCAGTCAGCAAGAAATCGACGTTATTATCTTGATCTAATCATCATTCCAGAATCAATGGAGATCGAAAGTAAGCTGCAAATACTCTGTTTCTTGTCCATGAAGTCGATAATCTCCAAAGCTTTCTGAATCTCAGGGATTTTGACCTTCATGTTCTCTTTGGAACGAGTCAAGGTAGATTCCATCATTTTATACTTTCTAAATCAGTTGCTTTAGAGACCACGGCCTTAGGAAGAGTGAACTTACCCGAAAGCCTCTTGTAAAGTTTCCATAACGGCTTCACCACCGTGGAGTTTCACAGTTTCCTCGACTTTTTCCTGATTTGAGTTATATGGTTAGAGTGGAGGTGTGGAGGGAGGCAAATACGATGAACACTGCAGCGGGGATCTTTCTGGGATTGGCTTTGGAGCTATCGGTGACTTGGAGACGTTCCATTTTTAGATTGCTGTGTGAGAGATGACAGAAAAGAACCGCAGATTGAAAATTAAAAATTTGATTCGAATTTAGGATTCAGAAATATTCAAAGATATACTGAGCTTAAAGGGAAATGGCTCTTGGTTAGCATGGTAATTTAATGCGTTCACTTGATGCCACACTAGTGTTGTTTCGAGATTTTTCTTGCGTGATAGTTTCTCTTATGTGTTAATATATTTTTGTGTTTTGCATTGGAGTTGCTTCTCTCTGTAAAAAAAATGGAGTCATTTTTGGTTAATGAATCGGATATGTCGTATGTCATTAAATGCTCATGATTAGTAAACTTCTAAGTGGCAAATTGTACAATTCTGTGATTTCAGTTTTCACAAAGTTTCATTCAACTCGATTGTTACATATGCAATATAATTTGAAACATCTTCTGAGAGATATGCCAGCAGGAGAAATTCAGTCTTGTACAAGAGCCATTTTCCAATATCTAATATATTTGCTAAATAAAAAAACAGAAACCGAAAAGCTTGGTTATTAGCATGGAATCTCAAGACAACATCTCAGAAATTAAAATTACATGACAACAAAATCTTCTGAATTACTTCGCTATATGAAGGGCAACTACTCCACACATTATTCCAAAATCTCGAACTAAAAACGGATCGAATTAGTTCTAAAATTATTGTTATGAAATATTACATCAAAAGACGATTTCATGGCAATTGCCGATTGCTTTGAAATTGTAAACCATTGCTCCCTTTGAGCATCCAGCTAAGAAACTGCCAAATTTATATTATCTGCGGTTAGACTATTTGACATTGAAGCACTAGCCTTATTTATATGGCCTTGTTAAAAATTCCTGTCGCTGTTTTAATTCGCAATTTTATTTTGTTGAGCTTATATCCTTGGGAATCTTAAACCCATTTTCATCAAATCAGCCTATTGACTGCCATATAGATGGAAGATTACTGCAATCTGATGGATTCTATTGCGAAAAAGGTTGTTTTGAACCTTCTTTTTGTCATTGAATTCATTGCTCATTTTATTGAAACGGCAGTATCTGAGAGCGACAACAGTTCCATGTAACATTCACCTATAATTCAACATCATTTCCAACTTTATCAAGACTTTATTGTCCAAACAGCTTTTTCACAAAAGTACTTTCGTAGGGGTTTTTCATTTTTATTTCATTAATTGATAAATCGCAGCTGTTATGTTAAAAGAGCTTATTTGGATCCTTTTTTTCAACATCAAATATGAAAAGCTTCCTGTTCTTTCAATGAATTCTTCAGAAACCTAACGTTTTCTAGCCAAATAACTCCCAATTGTTTGGAAAGTGATATGTTAGAAAACATATTTCTAAGCTACAATTTCTCACATTTTAACATTCTCAGAAAGAAAAGAACCATTTTCGGTTTATTCAAAGATACTGTCTGATTATGAACAGGTCTCACAATCCTAATTCTTGTTTATAACCCTTTAGTTGCTTCGGTGCTATATATTTTCTAATCTTAACGAATTAATATGTCTGATTTCTCAAGATCTCAAATCTCTGTTTTAGGTGTCTCCTTGGAAATTGCTACAAGAAGCTGTTTCTTTTTGAATCAAAATCCTTATCACAAGCTTAATGGAGAATAAAAGCAAGCTTTGAGATCGTTGCTAAATTTAGTAAACCCTGTGATACATAATTGTTCATCACATAGCACGGGTACTTCATGAAGTGCAGACTCAGTATAAAATTTATCTGTGCTGAGTTTTATCAATAAAACCTATTTATACATTGCCTGAAATCCTCCACGAAATGACTAGTCACCAAGACCAAAAAGAGCACTTTAGAATCCTATCCAAGCAATGTAACTCTTTCTCTACGACTGGGACCTTAATCTAACATAACATTTCAAGCCTATCATGACCAATCTCCTCATTTAAGCGAAGTTGATGTCAAAGTTGAAGATCCAACAAACCAATTCAACCATCCCGTGACAGAAGGAGATCAACTTATGGGAAACCAAGTGAAAGGGCCCCAGATTCAACTCGAAAATCTTTATACTGAGACTCCGCTCGTAAAAGAAATCAACCAACCTCACTCTCCCCGAAGAGAAATGACCTTCTCTAATCAAGACTTCAAGAAAATCGATCTCTCATGGGAGCATCTCAACATTCAAGCGATTATCAACAAAAAAGTTATTCAAAATGGCAAAAAGAAGACTGTTCGCGAAACTAAGACGATTCTGAATAACATTTCGGGATCCGTCAGGAACGGAGAGTTCACCGCGATTATGGGACCTTCAGGTAGGTACTTTATCAATTTACTCGTGCTTAAATTCATTAGGTTCGGGTAAGACTACTCTATTGAACTTCCTTTCGGCAAGAATATCCGGAAAGGGCCTTAGAATAAACGGCGCAATCAAAGTAAACGGCCATCCTATCGACAGTCTCGATAGAATTGCGAGTGCTGTTGCTTACGTCATGCAAGATGATATTCTTCTTGCGACTATTACTCCACGAGGTAGAACTAATTCGCCGTGAGATTGGCTTATCACATGTGATTTGACGTATAGAGGCTTTCATGTTCATTGCAAATCTGCGTTTGAAGGTGAGCACCGAAGAGAAAAAACGAAGAGTAATTCTACTATTGAAAAATAACATTCTCTTAAATTTTTTAATCAAATTAGGTGAAAGATATGCTCGAAGACCTTGGATTGACCCATGTCGCGAGTACGAAAGTTGGTAACAACTTGATTCGAGGTTTGTCAGGCGGAGAGAGGAAGAGAACTTCTATTGGAGTCGAGCTCATGACCAACCCATCCATGGTTTTCTTGGATGAGCCTACAACCGGTCTTGATTCGAAAACCGCTGAAAATGTGATCTCGCTGTTGGTACAGTTGGCAAAGAAAGGAGGAAGAACCGTCGTAAGCACGATTCATCAGCCTTCTTCTCAGATTTTCGGTCTATTCGACGATCTGACCTTGCTGGTCAGAGGAAACATTATCTACCAAGGAAAATCCAAAGATGCTGTCAACTACTTTGCCAACATCGGATTCGTCTGCCCTAAACTCACTAATCCAGCTGACTACTTCATGAAAATTATGAATGAGAGTGGTATTATGTTGGAAGCTATGGAGAAGGCCCAAGGCAAGAACTCTTCAAAGGCTGCTTTGATGATGACACAGGACGAGATCGAGAGCAAATTCGTTCAAAGACTTGAAATATTGAATAAAGCTTATGCTGAGTCCGGAATGCCTGAGAGAGCTCTCACAAACCTCGAAACGGCCAAAGTGGATACTAATGATCATTCTTCTGTTGCTTGGATTAAACAATTCTGGTATATTTTCGTCCGAAAATGCCAAGATGAAATCAGAAATCCAATGGAAATCAGAGTGAAAATCATGCAGAAATTGATCTTTGCACTCGTTATCATGGTATCCTTTAACCAGGTAATATCTTCCGTTCTCTAATGCTTTGCTCACTTTGTTGGTTTTATTTAGCTTGGATGGGGCAGAGAAGGAATACAAAATCGTAACGGAGTTCTTTTCTTTTATGCGACTATGGCATTCATGTCTGGTGTGCAAGGCTCCATCGGAACATGTAAGCTAAACATTAACAACCTATTTTGACTCTAAAATATCCATAGTTTCGGCCGAAAGACCTGTTTTCATTCGAGAGAGACTTAACAAGACATATATAACTTCAGCCTACTTCTGGGCAAAAGCAGCAGCAGAAGCACCGCTGTTAGTGGCGCAGCCGTTCATTCTTGTAGCAACAAGCTATTATGTTATTGGCTTGAATAACCCGGCATACAAATACTTTATCCTCAGTAAAACTTGCTCACCTTCAGGAATTCTCTAACATGGCCATATTATAGTCGCGATTTGTATCTGCTGTACATTTGCTGGCTCTGGATACGGACTTGTGATTTCCACTATGGTCCCATCAATGGAGCTTGCAATGGCATTGGTGCCTGTTCTGATCATTCCTATGATGCTCTTCGCCGGATTTTTCGTTGGCCAAGACAAGATCCCTTACTACTTCTATGAGTTTAAATACATTTCTCCAATTAAATATGGTTTCCAAGCCGGCGTTGTGGTAATAGACTCTTTTCCCATTCTATTATGGTTTAACTTATTACAATTACTAGAACGAATTCAATGATTTTGATATCTGCAATGGATGCGATCCTCTAGAAACTCTTGGCGTCTATCAAGGAATCGGACTATCCATTGGCATTCTCATTATTATTTCATTCGTCACAAGAGTGATTGCTTATTTCGGACTTATCGCGATCAGTACACCAAAGAAAGCGAAAGTGTTGCCTCCTCAGGAAAGTTATGAGACTGGTACAAGCAGATCTCCTTATAAGTCTCCGACAAAAGCAGAATAAGTCTCCTCTAGTAAAATTCGGATTTGAGAGAATACTGCATATTAGCTGCCTATTCAAGAGCTATTATTTGAGATTTAATTTGTTTTAGTTGATTTATCGTTGCTCGTTCTTTTTCACAAACTAAGAGAGATGAATATAGAAAACTTAATTCTAACAGCATTTTCCAAAATCAAACAGTAACTGAAGATATCTGTCGGAGGAGAGAGGTGGTTTTAGTTTAATCGAATTTTGGGATGTGGCAACTAACACGTTTTAAGTTATGACAGCAATAAAACATTATTCAGAAATTTCAATCAAGGAACCATGCAATTTCTCTGATAAAGTTCAATTGAGGAGAATACCTATGTTTAAACCTCCCAATTTTTCAAAATTTTGATCGTACTGCCTCTCCTCTCGATGTGTTTATTACTTGTCAGATATCTTTTCTACAGAGTCTTTTGTGCATCTCTGGCTGGAAAAAGTCAATGTTCATAATTTTTTCCGGAAACGCGACTCTCTCAGATGATAATTAATATTTTCTCCATTAAAGATCTATCTACGAAAATTATTTAGTTTGTCTCGAGCATTCTACTTTCATATACTCCGCTTAGAAAAGCTCAAAGGCGCAACCAAACTTCCAGCCGCATTGAGATACTTCCAATTGTTAAAATAGTATTACACGGAGCTAATAATTTCCTTTTCTTAGTCTTACACTCGATAATAATGGACGATACATCTCAAGTAAGGAAGCTTCTGAACGAAAAACTAAAATGCTCTTTGATAGTATATGGCTTACCCGTGCCTTCCCTGAAGAAAGATTTCAATAGTGTATTTTATTTTGGATTCGGTTAGCCATAAGCTTTCAATTCTCAATACTCCTAATTGTTGCAGCATCCTTACGTGTCTTGCAGTGATAACAAAGAGTTTCAACTCTCCTTACCTGTAAAGAAATTGTTTTAAATGAGTGGAATTAACACTTATATTTTTTTGTGGTATATATGAAAGTACCAGGGTATAGATATAAATTAACTCCGTTCCGAAGATCTTTCTGAAACGCGAATTAATTTGAATTCAGAATATTCAAGCATCTTGGAACATAGAAGCGTCAATTAGAAGCTTTAATTAACGATTTTGATTCTTTATTATTAGATCTAAGGGGCTAACTTCAAGAATCTCTTGATAAACCCGTTTTTTGCCAAATTTCCCGCCGTTCGACTTGGCAAGCTCCTTCTGTGGGGTAAAAGTTCGTATTTTGACGTAAGATACATGTAAATGCATATCAAGTGTTAAACCAAATATCTGTTATTTTCCTCTATGTACAAATTCTCCTTGTTCATGCACAACTATGAAAGAATGGTTATGTAATTCAACAAAGGCTGAAAGACCTCTTCATGCTGCAAAAGATTGAATTTTCATAATTCCTAGCCTACCTTCTCGTTTAGTAGAACATTGGCACTGGTAATTTCTCGTTAATCATGGCCAGTAGAATGCTTATTTGCTTTAGCTCCACTTGGAACTTAAAAAACTTTACTAGTCAATTTCGATGCTTTATAATAGTCCCTTATTTAAAATAGCTTCGATTTGCTATTTTAGAACTTGAAAACGGATACCGACCGAAATGATCTTAATTCTGACAAACTGGTATATAAAGTCATATCTGTAGATTAATTATAAACAGTATCTCATCTATCAAAAAGCACAAGTCCATTATAAAGCAGAAATGAACATGGAACTTGAAACCCCTTCATCATCTCCAAGCAATTTGCCTGTCCTGGGCCGCTGGAGACTCGTGAAGCCGTTAGGCTCTGGAGCAACCTCAAAAGTCTACCTCGGCGTCGATCTTGACACCAATGAGCAAGCTGCTGTGAAAATCTTTGTACCATCAAAAGACTCGTTGGCTTTGCTGGAATCCGAATCCGAAATCCTCCAAGATTTAGCCCATCCTAACATCCTGTCATACATCGAGTCCGATGCCTCTGCGAAGTTGTACGATCCATCGACAGAGAGATCCCATAGAGTTCAGGCATTGGCCATGGAATACGCTTCGAAAGGAGAACTCTTTGATTACTTGCAAGAAGCCGGATATTTCCCAGAAGACATTGCACGAAAACTTTTCACTCAATTAATCGATGCGATCAGCCATTTACACGAGAGAAACATCGTTCATAGAGATATCAAGCTTGAGAACATCTTGCTTGATGAGCAATTCAACGTCAAGCTTGCTGACTTCGGGTACTCTTCATACTTCCACCCTGGAAGACTGTACAGGACCGCAGCGGGCACTTCTAGTTACTTCTCACCAGAAATGCATGAAAAATCGCTTTTTTCTGTCGAAAAAGCTGATTTATTTGCAGCTGGTTTAGTACTGTTTGCCTTAGTGACTGGGCACATGCCTTTTGTGAAGGCTGATAAAGAAGACCAGGCCTATCGCTTATTCGCTTCAGGAGAAAAATCCGTTTTTTGGAGATTTCATAAGAAATTGACGAAAAAGAAAGACCCAGAGTTCAAACTCAGCGATGAATTCATTGATTTGGCTGAGAAAATGTTTGACTACGATCCAAAGAAGAGACCTTCGATCAAAGAGATCAGAGATCATCCATGGATGACGGCTAAATCCACAACTGCATGAAGGTTTGAAAGGAGAAATGAACACTAATGGGTTCATTTAAATTGATGTTGCTGCTTTCTGCAGAGCAGTTAAGTTATTACACATTTTTTATGAAGCTTTTTTTTTGAAATTACTACTTCCAAGGTTTATTACATTTTGATGTTTCACGAACTGAAATGTTTTTAAGCAATTTATCATCTAATCATTGCGTCTAATTTTATCTGAATTTTGCAGCCATATTTTCAATATTAAACTATCTCTCTCAATTAGTCTCACACATAAAGGAAATAGTGAGTCTCAATTTCTTTTACTTTTTCATGCAGAGAAAAAGTCTATTATATCAAAGAACATATCGAATCTACATAAATTTTTTATGAAAAAGCTCTTTGCACAAGTAAACTTTGTTTCTCGCTACCATTCCTGTAAATCAAAGGATTAGTAAGCTTGTATCATTTTCTTTCAGCTATTCTCTTTTTTCGCGAGCTGTCTCCCGCATATGTTTCCCAAGGCCATTTCTTTTTTGCTTATTTTCCACTTTCGGCGCGTCCTTCGTTGATGTACCCTCCAAACTTTGCATTCTATGTTGTTCCTGAGACAGATTTGACTGTTTCTTCTCCTCTTTTCCATGTTTACCTTCGAAGAGTTCCATTCCAACACCAATAAACACTAAAATGATGGACATCCACTGGAATCCTGAGATTTCATAACCAAAAATCAAAATAGATGAAATCACTGTGAAGAATTTCCTTGTGGTAGTGATCACGCTAAGCATGAACGAATTGAAGTAAATGATCGTAAAATACACAAAACATTGTCCGATTGTTCCCATTATCGCCAATATGACTAAATCCGTGAAACATTCAGGATAGTTCCACAGATATTGCACTGCTGGAATGAGCTCGAATGAACCGACTCCGTACAAGAACGCGAATAAAATGGCGTAAATGTTACTACTTTCCATCATCTCAAACATCGAAGGCTTATACTTGTTCCTAGCTTCGCTTTGCTTGGAACTAGTCATGCCGTCTGAGAAGAGAGAAACAAGCAGCAGAATCAACCCGATGATGGAAATCGATTGGGTGTGTTTTCCGTTTTTTTTATCTTTTTCGAGAAGATTAAAGATCACAATACCTGTAGTGATCAACAAACCGCTGAAATACTGCATTTTACTAAAGGTTTCTGTGCCTGCGAATTTTGAAACTAGCATCACAGAAAGAACCTTTGATGATTTCATGAGAGCCTGAACGACGTAAGGGATGAATTTTAAAGCTTGGTTTGAACCGAACATTGATAGAGCATAGAAAGCGGCGATCTCAATTTGCAATTTTCGTGGAAATGAGCTTTTCTTTTGCTTGTAATAGAACGTATTAATGCTTTTGGCAGTAATCCACGAGAAAAGAACCTGAAAGAAGATCACAGTCCAAGAGAATTTGAACTTTTCTCCTGTATTTCCGTAATCGGTTCGATAGAGCTTTTCTTGGAGAATCCCAAAATATAGAAACGTTCCATATATTCCACCCACGGCGATGGCGAGATGGAGTCTGGAAGAAGCTTTTTTCGAGTTTTGCATGTTGAAAATTTAATATTTGATCGGAGAGGATTTATTTTATCAGAATTGAATTTGTATCGCTTTTATGCGAAGTCTTAACACGTGTATCTCGTAAATTCCAACACCTGGATGGAGGAAAAGGGAAGCATTGAACTTCAACGACAAAACATTTGATCGATTTTGGCTTGGAAGAGCTTAGATCACTTGGAACAGGAGACATCATGCGAATTTCTAGAGTAATCTAATGGTATGAGAAGAAGATTGGCAAATAACGCTCATACTTGAATCTTTACTTTAATGGATTATCAGTCGCATTGGGCCTTGATCTTCGCAGATACATCACTTTCCAGATAATTGTTTTTTAAATCTACATTAGCGTTTTTGAATGGCACAATGAGAGTTGATTAGTCCCTTTAATCTTTTAAGGCCAATTCGGCCCATTGGAGTAACTCTAATTTCCACACCCGTTCACATAGGTTAATGGATTATACAAGTACTCGGAAAAGATATGATGTATTCAATAGTCCATGCATCGAGCAAACTTCATATGGCACAATCTGAGTTGTAATGAAAAAAATAAAAATAACAATGAGATAACGTTTCTTCTAAATAGGCGAGAAAGATAATTAACACCAACCAACGCGCGCGTCATCCTTGAATTTTTGTGTGTAACATTAATAGCAAATTTAATATTCATTTTCAATTGAGTAGAGCCGCAATGCCCTTGCGGAGAGGAAAGAAGATATGAGATATCATTTTCAGCTTAAGCTTTTTTTCGATTGCTGCTTGAATTTCACCCATATCGAAAAGATCTTTATTACTTTCAGATCTCGATAGGATAAATTAAATCATATCTCTGAAATACATGGAAACTCCATTCGATGAGGTTGGTTTGAACTCTGAAAGAAGCTTCGTCAAACAATGTGAACCTAATGGTGATATTAAACTCGTTAAGGATACTAACCGGCAGCTTTAGAAAGAATCATCATGGCCATCAAAATTCTGAAAATCAATGAAAGGAGCAAAAAGCAAGAAAGGATCTTGGTGACAACGACAAAATACTTATATAATTTAGGGACATCCAGTAAGAGTCGACGTTTGGTATCCTCAGCCACATTCATTTAGAAAGCATCCGTCGCAAGGTCGAACTCAGCAAAATCAAAGGAATTACTGTGAGCAAGACTTCACCTGAATTCGTCATTTATGTTCCAGACGAATACGACTATCATTACTTTTGTCCAGACAAGTAACACTATTCATAGGTAGCTTGTCTCTAACTAGAAGAATTATTTAGACGAGAATTGATAATTCAGATTATCAATCAGACATTCATCGTATTAACTTCTGGCAAGGGAATACCACATTTTTACGTTGAAGAAGCAGCGTTAATAGAAAAGTTTGTAGCGCAAAAACCAGAGAAAAAGAAAGGAATAGATAAAAGGCCGCTTGATCGGGTGAATGCTGTGAGTAATACTCGTCTTTTCTGAATTAATAGATCTAATCTAATCATTCTGCAGACTCTATGGAGGAAAATCTAAAGAAAAAACAGACCATATACTCCAAAAAGAAAGGTAAATGTGGTCAATAACTAAATAAATTAACCTTGGAATTTTTCAGAGCAGGTCGTTTCTAGAGAGGATTTTATCGTAATCAAGGAACTTGAAAAAGGAGACGATGGAACGGTAATTTTGCTGTCTATCTGATGGATATTTGACCTTGAAAATAATAAGATATTGGTTGTGCAAAAGATCGGCACAGAAGATCTCTTCGTTATGAAAACCGTCGGAAAACAGTTTGAAGAAGATTCTAAAGAGATGCAGGCGATAACCAATTATGTAATCAAAAGAAAGGAATTGTGCTTCATCTCAATGATTCATGCGATTAGACAGGACATCCGTTTTTAGTGGGCTTGGAATATTGCTTTTGCCATGAGAATAAATTTTATTATATTATGCCTTTGCTGAAAGGGGGCGACCTCTTTAAGCATTTACAAAACGAAAGGCGCTTTACCGAAGCCAGGTTCCAACTATAGCATAATTCCATCATTCTAAATTTTTTTCTCCATAGAACAAAATTTTACATAGCATCACTCATTTTTGCGCTTTCGTATTTTCATTCCAAGAGCATGATCTACAAAGACCTCAAACCCGAAAATATACTGTTGGGGGAAGACGGCTATGTCTGCCTGACGGACTTCGGAATTGCAAGACTACCAATAGAAAAACTAGATCGGAAGAAATTGAATGGAACACCTGAATATTTCGGTATCGTAGATCCTGATTTTACCCAATTTTTATTTTGATTAGCCCCCGAAATAATCAATGGAGGACCATATACAAAACAAATAGATTGGTGGTGCCTTGGCATTTTAATGTAAATTTTCTCATGACTAATACATTAACCAACTTCTTGCTTTGTAGGTTTGAGATGCTGATAGGGCTTCCTCCATTTTACCACCCAGATCACGAACTCATGTTTCAGTTGATTACTGAGAGTGAAGTGTCATTCCCCTCTCAAGTTTCAATCTCTGAAGAGGCGAAAGATTTAATCACGAAGGTGAGTCACACTCCTTGTGAAAACAAATTGAACCTGTATTCTCCTCTAGCTCTTGATCAAAGACCCAGCAAAAAGAATCGGCGCAACGAAAGACGCTGAAGAGATTTTAAAACACCCTTGGTTAGAAGAACTCAAGGTCGGCGAGCTTTACACGAAAAAGGTACAACGAGGAGTTTTGAATTATCTCCACTAATGTTTTTTAGATATTTCCTCCGTTTAAGCCGCGAAAGATGGCTGAAACATTATTTGGTCCAAGAAATGCAGAATTCGATGCACAGAGTAAACTAAATCAATAAAAACTCCTCTAATGCGAAGCTGGAACCTTTTTTTTAGACTTTAGCACTTTTATCTCTCACCTTGAGAATATCGTGAAGAAATATACCAAGAGTTAACCCTACTCTACCAATAGAAAAGATGCTTTATTGTCAGAAATAAACTAAATATTTCTAAATAAATTCCTCAACGTCTCTGTGCCAAAGAAGTTTTTTAAATGTTTATTTTGTTGAATATTGCATTTTGTAGTTCTTATCCAGATCTATCAAATGTATCATAGATTTTCTGATGCAAGAAATGCTGAGATAATTATTGAATTGTGCAATTTTACGCTAAGGGTTTGCAAAACAGCCTTCTAAGTTAGAACGGCCTGATGTACTTCGAATCAAACCTAAGCATAAGCTGGCTTCTCATCCATCGTCGTTGCTCTCGATCTACCGTAAGCGCTGCTGTTTATCGAAGACTGGCATACTTGTTTGCTAGCTTTAGCGTAAAGGTATTCTTGTATTTCTCTGTCCAAATCTTCTTCATTGAGGATCCTTGTGTGCACTTCTTTCTCGGATTCGATGTCAGAAGCTCTTAGCACCTTGGAGCTAGGACCGAACTTCAATAAGAGCAACATAATTGGGAAAAACTCCGTGACTAGCATGTAAATCACGCTAATTATCGGCCAGACCCAATCGTCTTGCTGGATCGATTTTTCTCGGATGTCGCCCGCATAATCAAGCGTTATTTCGATAGTGTTTTGTCCGACTCTTAAGAAGGATACAATACCAGCGATAAGCGCGATTCGGTCAAGACATAGATCTTTTCTTCCATCCGGACTGCTTTGAAGTAATCTCCATAGCATGATGCAAGTCAAAGAGAAGTAAATTCCATCGATTGCTGTAGGAACTGCAAGGAGTAATGAAGGCAAATTGGTATCGTAGTCTCTTGCGTAATCTTGGTCCTTCAGATCGTAGGCAAAGAATAACGTTGCCAAAATAACGAATGTGATCAAGTTGAGAGTGACGAGAATGTAGTTGATAGCTCTGAAGCACGGTTTTAGTCTGTTGTTGAAGTTCATAGTGAGCATGCTCAAAATCCAGCTGTATGCGCCTATAAGCATTGCAGTATTGAGGGTGAGGATTGACAAAGCATTGAGGGTCATGTAGTACTGCAGAGGTAGAAACTCGTCGAAGACCAATAGAACCACGCTGTTGAAGTAATAAGTGAGGCGAGCGAGGAGAGAAATCAAGATAAAAGCATTGACAGCACGGTAAACGAGGACACGGCGAGGGGTTCTGGTAATTTTGGAGAGCTTGATGAGGTTCCAGCAGACTAACACAAAGGCGATTGCGAAAACGGGGAAGAGCGATGAGTAAGCGATGTTTAATTTTGCGGTAATGTCATCTCGATAGATGCATCTCGAAGAGTTTTCGAGGGCATCAGGCTCGTGACAGTTGATCAATCGGACAGCAGTAGGTGTCTGTGAGCTGTCTTGTGCTTCGAGGGAAGTTGAGTGCCAGTTTGAAGAATTTCCTGGCATAGTGGACTACAGAATAAAATACGAAAAACTCCCGAGTTAAGATTTAAATAAAGGATTGAGTATTGTAATCGGCCATAATCTAATTATTTGAGCATAGTTTCTTACATGTTGCTCTAGAAAATCCTCAGAGAAAAAATTGGCGAGAGCATGCTGAAGAGTTCCTAGGTATCTCTGCACAAATTGAAGGAAATATTATATGAACGATTGCATGAATGGCGCTCTAATTTTGAAGTTTAGCATTGTCAGTAGATAAAAAAGTGCATTAGAGTGCACCACTTACATGCTATCAATCAGGTTACAAGTTTGGAATTGGAATAAAAACCTTTTGCAAGTTACAATAAAAAACAAGAAAACTAATATGCCGGAATTGATTGAATTTGATATTCCTCTTGAGAATGAACTAAAATAATTTAATCACGCGTTGCAAATGAATATTTTGCAGACAGTTTAAATTTAGACTGACTCTATGGAATGTTTCAGAGTTGGCATGCCAAAAGTAAGCGGAAATACAGCTAGAGACTCATTTCTTCTTGATCAACCATAAAACTTCACGATCCAAACTAACCTGAAGTCCTCTAGGTAGCGTTCAATGAAAGGCAGAAAGTTAAAAGTAAATAGCCCCAACAACTTGTATTAATCTCTGAGCTGAAGTAGAAGAATGAGCTGATTCCTGCTACTTCAATTAATAACAAAAGAAAATAAAGCAAAACTTGCCAAAATGGAACATATATCCAGTTGCAAGTGAAATAGCACACAAAACTTGCAGAAAATGAGATGAGAATACAGGAAAAATCGGTAGGATCACTTGATGTAGACTAGATAAGTCAGCCAGAAATGAAATTTGATAAAATGTTCCAAAGATAGACTTCCATATAACAATACACAAGTACGCTGATGAGCAGCTCATGTCGGGAGGTGAGCCCAGCTTTTGACCCTAGTCATCTTGTCTGGGCATCTCGAAAATTTCAGTTTTTCGAAAAAAATTGTCCGGAAATTTTATATGCCTGGCAGCATATAAAACCACGTATTAGAATTAAACTTAGCACAATGTCCAAAGTCTTTAATTATTATGTCTGATATTGATTACGTTACATTCAGAAAAAAAGGCTATCTTGTGTAAAATAATGAAGGTCACTGGACTATTTCATCATCGACAAAGAAATAAGAAATCATATTTTTGCTACAAATAAATGAATTGGTTTGATCATAGCAACTTCTTTAAACTTTGTTTGATTTCTCATCAGTACATCACCCAATAGATCATAAAAGGTGCTTTTTCTGAGAAATCGCGCTTTGTTTGTGGCAACACAATCCGGCTTCTTTCTGCTTACTTGACTTTCAGCCAGGTTTCTTTTCTGAGACTCAAGTAGAGCACAACAAAATTTGTTGAATTCCGATATTCCCAATTAATTTTCTGACCTGTTTCTTTTGTGTTAGTGGGTTTATCCATTTAATTAATAATTAAAAAAATAAAACGCAGCAAAAATGATTAATTCCATAAGCAACAAAGCTCAAACAGAAAAAACAGCTGCTAACGTGCAGCCAAAGACAAACCTTTCTATGATGGCGCGAGCCACAAAGCACGTAGAAGAACAGGATTTAACAAAACTTTTCAAAGACAAGAACGACGAAGATCATTATTTCAAGCTTGAGATAGCAATGAAATACCTCGACAAAATCGATAGCACCAAAGGTGTTCCCTTTTATTTTGAGAGATCTGAAGAGATTATGCAGCATTTGCAATATGAATTCCAGAAAAACGGAAATGATGAGCTTTATCTCCCCTGGGTGAGATATCTCGATATCTCTGCCAGAAAGAAGGAAGAATATCCTGGTAAAAAAGAAGGGAGTCAAGGGTTCCTTTTCAAACAAGGCATGGATGACATGATTATTAAGGTGTTATCCCCAAATCAATCATCTATGATTGATTGGAGAATTACAAAGAAGATCCTTAGCGTACCCAACATTTTACCTGAAGAGAAGAGCCAGCTGTTCAACGTGATTCAGAAAGACACTATTTTCAAGGCTGTTCAAAGCGAAATTGACAAATCTCGAGCGCAAATGATTTGGCTAGGTTCAAATAGCTTACTACAGACCGCAAAGAATGCTCTTGAAAAATTATCCGAATGTTGCCGTGATGAGTCCTGCCGTGCTGATTTGATGGAAGCTTTTATTTCTGGCAGAATTGATAAGGTTAAGTTTGGATTAAGTCATAGTCTAATCCTTGGAGAAGACGGAGGATTCTATCTGCTACTGAATAGACTTACCAAAGATCAACAGGAAGACATGATAACTGAAAATATAGTAACAAGAACCTTTCTTCAGGACAAGATATCGAAACAAAAACCAAAAGATGAAAGAGCTGAGCAAGCAGAGAAGAAAAAACAAGATCTTTATGGTGAAAAAGTAATCATTGGCAAAGGCGGATTCGGGGCAGTCAAATTTGCTGTAAGTCTCTTTAATCATAAAGGAACGAGCCCCGGAGATGTGATTTGCATCAAGAAGAGTCGTAACTTTACGATATTATCATCCAACGGGGGAATGATGTATAGTTCTCTTCAACAAGCGACAGAGGCAACAATTGAAGATTATTTTGCCAGTAGTATAGCAGAAAAAGTATATGCTCCTCAAATCTTTGATTTAGCTATAGTATCAAGTCAATCGGCCTATGAAGGAGAGACTGATCATAGGAAAGGGTACTTAATGATGGAGATGCTTCCTCAAAATAACGCAATCAAAATTTTTGATGACCCAAAATATCAGAAATGGAAATATCAAAA